>ERZ791903.33-NODE-33-length-217581-cov-9.414088_pt1 | contig 217581 bp, 195 predicted proteins | sample MGYA00510148_ERZ791903 | MGnify/ENA primary metagenome ERZ791903 (study PRJEB30046, sample SAMN00792080) | human gut metagenome | study: EMG produced TPA metagenomics assembly of the A metagenome-wide association study of gut microbiota in type 2... | reverse complement strand
GGACGCACCCTGAAAAAAGGCGGTATCCCGCCAGATTTCAGATGCTCTGGTAACTCAGTTGCCGAGTAGTTCACGAAATACCAACCATTGATTACGATGTCATCATCTACGATATAGGTCCACACGGTTGACGAAACATAGGTGATATTCGGCACAAGCTCAATGTTCGCCACATTGGTGGTATCAATGCGATACACCTGATAGGCCCAACCGAACCACGAGGTCCCACAGGCCCAGGACATCCGGTATCGCCTTTCATGCCACGAGGTCTGGCAGGTCCCTGTTCTCCTCTTGAACCCTGCTCTCCACGAGGTCCTTCTGGTCCCATAGGTCCGGGAGGACCCTGGATCGTTACGTAAGTGCCACAGGATCCGCTGCAGTTATTACAACAATTTCTGGATTTATTATTTGGACAGTTCATAACAAAATTCCCTGCATAAAATTTGTAGTTGCTTATATATTATGCAGAAGTGCCGCATATGAGAAAAATACAGCGAAATAAATGAAACAGTCTGAGAAGACCAGTAAAATCACAGTTTGGAGACAAATGGAATATGGATATAGAGAGAAGCTTTTGCCATAAGGAGACGCGGCTATGGAAATCAAAAGCATTGATGTATCAAGTTATCAGGGGAAGCCCGACTGGGCGAAAGTAAAGAAGGCGGGCATAAATTTTGCAATTCTTCGAATCCATCAGAAAAACGGACCAGATACAAGTTTTGAACATAATTATAAGGGATGCAGGGCGAATAAGATTGCTGTGGGTGGATACAAATACAGTTATGCTCTGACAGAAGCGCAGGCATTAAAAGAAGCAGAAGAAACACTCGCAGTCCTTGACGGGCGCGAACTGGATCTTCCGGTATTCTATGATCTGGAATGGGAGAAACAGAGAAAACTTGGAAAAGAGGCAGTCGAGAAGATTGCGGTGGTTTTTCTGGATCATATCAAAAAAGCAGGATACAGGGTCGGAATTTATTGTAATGTAGACTGGTATCAGAATGTTCTGAGTACAAAATTGAAATCCTATGACTTGTGGCTTGCCAGATACCCGGCAAATGATGATGGAACTGTGCAGACACGCCTTAAGCCGGAGCAGGGAATCGGCTGGCAGTATTCCAGCAAGGGAAAAGTTGCCGGGATCAGCGGAAACGTGGATATGGATCTGTTTTACAAAGACTATAAAGAAAAAGCAGAAGAGAAGAAAAAAACTACAGGAAATAAGTTGGAGAAACACATAAAACTTGGAAATTATTATGCCAACTATGGCGGTAAGAAACCGTATCTGGAAAAAAAGAGCAATGCATATCTGGATGATTTTACCAGAAATGCCGGCAGCAAAAACTATACGAAATTTGCCCGTGATGTCAATAATTGAGGATAGCCTGGATGCCAGGGGCAGCCGTGGTGTGCAGTTTATCAGTTCTGGAAACTGGTCAAAATATTTGGCCTGGCGAGGGCACTGCAGATCATGGGCGGTGGTTTTTATAACTGTCGGAGTGTGACGCGGCATGCGAAACAAAAAGGAACCTGGCATAGTACGCCGAAGAAGGGTGCGCTGGTCGTGTTCCGAAATGGGGCACATATTGGATCCATTACGAAATATGATGACATTTATATTTATACAAACGAGGGAAATACATCCAGTACACCAGGTGTTGTAGCCAATGGCGGGTCATGCCGCAATAAAAAATACAAACGTACAGATCCGGCGATTGACGGGTATGTATGGATTGATTATGGCACTGCCTCCGACCAGAGATCCACAGAAACAGCAATCCATCTTGACAAGACTCCAAAGTGGGTGGGAATGGTGAATACAGCAGAACTCAATGTGCGCTCCTGGGCAGGTACAGAGTATCCAAGGATCAAGAAGTATCCGCTTCTTGCACAGCACAATCTTGTTGACGTGTGCAATACGATCAAAGCCGACGACGGCACAGCCTGGTATTATGTTCGGATCGTGAACAAATATTATGGTTTCGTGGCGGCCCGTTACATTACAAAAGTGTAAAAAATGAAAGCCCTGAGATAATACTGATAGTAGGCAGAGCAGCTTTTTTCCTGTACAATGGGAAATAACACAGGAAGAAAGAGGGCGATAAGGATTATGAATATGTGGCTTATTTTGATGATCGTCCTGGCAGTTTTGTCTTTTGCAGGGATTTTGTATCTTGCGAACAGGATTGGGAAATTTGCATTTATCAGAAAAATAACAAAAGGCAAAAAAGGATTCAGCACACTGACAGGACTTCTGATTGCTGTAGTTTATACCGCAGTTATCTGGATGGCATGGGGTTCTATGAATGCTATTGTGTGTATTCTGCATCTGATCGTATTCTGGATGGTCAGCGAAGCGATTTTTGCCCTGATCACAAAGATACGCAAAAAGACATTTGCAAAATATTATGCCGGGATCGTGGCGATCGTTTTTACTGTATGTTATCTTGCAGCAGGCTGATATCAGGCACATCATGTGTGGGAGAAGAAGTATGAGATACAGACAGATAAAGAAGTCAGGAATCTTAAGGTGGCAGTTTTTTCCGATTCACATACAGGAACGACATTTCATGGAGAAGGTTTTGCGGAACATATGAAGACCATTGAAGCACAGAATCCGGATGTTGTACTGATCGTTGGCGATTTTGTGGATGATGATACGACGAAGGAAGACAGGACAAGTCTGAGGATTATGCAGGAGGCCGTGAGACGATGGAAGAACTGACAGCTGATCTGGATCCGGACAAGTTTTCTATCGTTCTGGATCATCAGCCACAGGATTATGAGGCACAGGCAGAGGCGGGCGTTGATCTGGTGCTTTCCGGGCATACTCACGGCGGACAGCTTTTTCCGCTTATGACGATCGAGAACCACACAGATCTGGCCCCGGATGACCGGGTTTACGGATACGAAAAAAGAGGCAGTACAAACTTTATCGTAACGTCAGGAATCTCAGACTGGGCGATCAAGTTCAAAACAGGATGCAGATCAGAATATCTGATGCTGGAGATTGACGGGAAATAAAATACAAAAATAAAAGAAGCACGGGGATATAGATATGGAACATGGAGAAAAGGAATACAGACTGCTGAAATCGGCATATGCTTTTTTGAACCGCCAGATATCACTGTATGAAAAAACGGTAGAGAGAAAAGTAGCAGAGTATAATCTTTTAACGAGGACCGTCAGCAGACCAGGGAAGCAGGAATGAATGAACATATCGCCAAGCCCCTCGATGCAAAGCTGCTGATGAGGAAGATCATGGAGTATTGTAAGCGCAGGGATGCATAAAGTAGATAGAAGAGATATAACAGGAAAGGAAACGATACTGTGAAAATTACAGTTATACATGGTCAGAACCATAAGGGGAATACGTATATGATTGCGCATGAACTTGCGGAAAAGATCGGCGGGGAGGTGACGGAATTTTTCCTGCCGCGTGATTTTGATGAACCATGTCTCGGATGCTGGACGTGTTTTAACAAGGACCTGACACATTGCCCGCATTATAAGAAGCTCAAGCCTCTTATGGATGCGATGGATGAGGCGGATGTAGTAATTCTGGCAAGCCCGGTATATGTGTATCATGCGACCGGGCAGATGATGGCCTTTCTGGATCATTTTGGTACGAGATGGATGGTGCACCGGCCGGATGCACGTGCCTTCCAGAAGCAGGGCGTGGCGATTGCGACAGCTGCCGGCGGTGGCATGGCGAGCACGACGAAGGATCTTTACCACAGTATGTTTTTCTGGGGCTATCCGCGGATCTACCGCATGGGATTTGCTGTCAGGGCAGCGAAGCCATCCGAGATCCCGGAAGATATCCAGAAGAAGATCCACCAGGAGACCGACCGGATGGCAGCAAAGATCCGAAAAAATCATGCCCCATTCAAACCAACACTCAAGACCCGCATGTGGTTTTCGATGATACGCTGGATGCACAAAGCATTCTGGAAGTTCGAGCCGGATTATGGCTACTGGGAAGAACATGGATGGCACGGTAAGAACAGGCCGTGGAAGGTGAAACGGAAGAAAAGAGGATAAAGAAATTATGGAACATACAATAGACCCTGTATACGACGAACACTCACGGATATTGATACTTGGGAGTTTTCCGTCAGTGAAGTCCAGGGAGCAGAAGTTTTTTTACGGACATAAGCAGAACCGGTTCTGGAAAGTGCTTGCAGGGATTCTGGGATGTGAGGTGCCGCAGACGATAGAAGAAAAGAAAGCAATGCTCCTTGAGCATCATATTGCCGTGTGGGATGTGATCCAGAGCTGTGAGATCGAGGGCTCTTCCGATGCGAGCATCCGCGATGTGGTCCCAAATGATCTGTCCGAAATACTGGACACTGCTGACATCCAGGCAATCTATACGAATGGCGGCAAGGCGTACGAGCTGTACTGTAAATATATTTACCCGGTAAATGGCATCGAGGCACATAAGCTTCCGTCAACCAGCCCTGCCAATGCAGGCTATTCCCTGGACCGGCTCAAAGAAGCCTGGTCACAGATTAGTGAGTTTAAATAAAAAAGCAAACAAAATCCCCATCCAATGTCAGCCTGATACTGACCGGATGGGGATTTCTGACTTAATTTTCTTTTTTGGTTCGTATATGTTTTTCCAATACAGGAATCAGGACATTCATATCAACAGGTTTGGCGACATGGTCGTTCATTCCGACAAAGAGCGCTTTCTGACGGTCTTCGGCAAAAGCATTGGCAGTCATGGCGATGATCGGAATGCTGGAACGGAATGGATCCTCTAACTGTCGGATCTTGCGGGTGGCGTCATATCCGTTCATGACGGGCATCTGAATATCCATGAGGATCAGATCATAAAAATCAGGTGCTGCTTTCTCGAGTTTTTCCACACAGGCAACGCCGTTGCTGACACGGTCGACAAGCAGACCTTCTTCACTGAGAAGTTCGATGGCGATCTCAGCATTCAGATCATTATCCTCAGCAAGAAGGATCCTTTTTCCTGCAAGAGTTTTCTGTGGGCGGTCGGATGAGGATTTCCTTGGCTCAGCCTCTTCTTTGCGTGCAGTGCGGCATGGAATACAGATCGTAAAAGTGGAGCCTTTTCCCGGACTGCTCTGGATCTCGATCGTTCCATGCATCAGGTCTACCAGATTTTTTACGATACCCATGCCAAGACCGGTGCCTTCGATACCACTTATGGTAGAAGAACGTTCACGTGAAAAGGATTCAAAAATATGTGCCTGGAATTCCTCGGACATACCGATACCATTGTCAGCAATAGAGATTTCCATGTAACACCAGTCGGCATCTTCATGCGGCTTCTGAGTAAGACAGCAGTCGATTTTTCCATTCTGCCCGGTGTATTTGATGGCATTGCTGATAACATTGAGTACAATCTCGGACAGATGGGAACTGTCAATATAGACATAAGGATTTGCAACCTGCTTATGTACGGTAATAGTCTGGTGCTTTTCCTGAACTGCCGTATTGAACATGACGATGCAGGAGTCAAAACTTTCTTCAATGTTGCAGATGCTTTCTTCGAGAACGATCTGGTTGTTTTCAATCCGGGCAATCTCCAGGATGTTGTCAATGATGGAGAGCATTTTTTGTCCGCAGGTGCGGATGTTGGAAAGATACTCGCTTAATTTGTCTGGTTCATGCAGATGATTCCGGGAAAGCCCTGCGTAGCCGATGATCGCATTCATAGGAGTCCGGATGTCGTGTGACATATTAAAGAGGAATGCGGATTTTGCCTTGTTTGCAGCTTCGGCGGCAGCGGCAGAATTCCTGAGGAGCATCTGCTGTTCCCTGTCCTTCGCCCTCTGGTTCTGCAGAATGTGATAAACACAGACAAGCAGAAGCAGTGCAACGATGGCTGCGACGATTGCAATCTGGAGAGAATTCCGGCTGCTTTTGCTCAGAAAAGTATAGGCAGATTCCATGTCCATTTCGATGCAGAGTGCGCCGATGATCTCGTTGGAGCCATCGGTTGCCTTGACGGGATAGCATGCTGTGAAGATATGTCCCCATGTGGTGTCAATGGTCTCCTGCGAATAAATGGTTTTGCCTGACAGTGTAGAATTAATGTAGGGAATCATTTCATCCTTTATGTAGGTTCCCGGATAAGCAAAATCAGAGGTATCAAGATCGAGGCCATCGACCAGATAGATCAGTTTTCCCTCAGAGTTGCTTTTGGCAGTGTAGAGATATCGGGTGGAATTCAGGCTTCGGATCTGGTTCAAAGTAGTTTGAAGTGTCTGATACCGCTCAGAGGACATATCATCAACCGTGTTGATGTCCGTAAAGTCGTCCCTGGTAAAAGTGTTGGAAACAAGTTTGTGGATGGCATCGGAACAAGTGATATTCTGGTCAACGTTTGCCTCCAGAGTGCTGGTACTGTAGCTTTTTTGCAGTAGAAAAGTATAAACTGCGATAAGAAATACAGCCAGCAGAAATAAGAAGATATAATTGGACAGATGATGGATCTGCTTTGGACCAGAAGATGTGGAAGCAGAATCTTTGTCTGCATGTCTGGGCTTGTTCATGGAAATACCTCATTTCAGTTTTACAAAAGGGGAAGATGATACGAAATTCCACAGATGTTTTGTTTCTATTATAACAGGACAGAAACAATCCTGTAAACAGGAAAACACAAAATTGACTTCAACATAGTAAAGTAGTATATTAATAGAAATTAAAATGTGTAGCAGGAGGAATTTTTATGGGATCACTGTTGGATGCGGGGCAACGATCGATGTAAAACCAGAGCACGAAATGGAAAAAGTCCTCTTCGCGGCAGATGAGCTTACAGGGCTGATCTGGGCAGTCGCTCTGATGCGTCCGTCCAAGAGTACAAAGGACATGGAATTTAAATCCTTCAAGAAAAAATACAAGAGCAAAGGTTTTGCGGCAGGATGTTCCAGAGAGGTCATCGAGCGCGGGGCAGAGCAGCTTGGATGGGAACTTCCGAAGCTTCTGACCATGACTCTTGAGGCGATGGCGACCTGCGAAGATGAGATCCAGGCAGAGATGCGAAGCGAAGAGTAAAACTGACGAAAAATAGACAAAAATATTTTCAAGAATAATCAAAAAAACGGGTTTACGAATACCAAAAAGCAGTATATAATATGCATTCGATTAAAGAAAAAATAAGGAGTGTAGAGATGAAATCAGCACAGAATGATATGACTGTCGGAAATCCGATGAAGATTATTTTTGGCTTTACCCTGCCGATTTTTATTGGTAATGTATTTCAGCAGTTTTACAATATGGCAGATGCTGTGATCGTTGGTAAGTTTGTCGGAAACAAGGCTCTGGCGGCGGTCGGCAGCACGGGAACGATCATGTTTCTGATCTATGGTTTTGTCGTGGGAATGACGGCTGGTTTTACTGTCCTCACGGCGCAGAAATTCGGAGCCGGTGATATGAAGGGCATGCGAAAGACAGTAGCGGGAGCAGGGATTCTTTCTTTTGTAGTCGGAGCACTTCTGACGATACTGTTTATGGCATTTATGAAACCGCTTCTGATCCTTATGAATACGCCATCGGATATTTTTGCGGACGCATATTCGTACATAATGATCGTCAGCGGCGGAATCCTGGCACAGATGCTTTATAATCTTCTGTCCAGTATCCTCAGGGCGCTTGGAAACAGTAAGCTTCCGCTTGTATTTCTTATTATAAGCGCACTTTTGAACATTGTCCTGGATCTTGTGTTTATCGTAGGATTCGGGATGGGCGCGAAGGGAGCCGCAGTTGCGACGGTTATTGCACAGGGCGTTTCCGGAATCCTCTGCCTGTTTTATATCATTGCGAAGATTCCGATTCTTCATTTGAAGCGTGAAGATCTGGATGTTGGAAGTACGATCTACAAAAACCAGCTTCGGATCGGAGTTCCGATGGCACTGCAGTATTCGATCACAGCGATCGGTACCATGATGGTGCAGTCTTCCTTAAATATCCTCGGATCAACACTGGTTGCAGCGTACACGGCAGCAGGCAAGATCGAGCAGGTGGTAACACAGGCATATGTGGCAATGGGAACGACGATGGCAACTTATGCAGCCCAGAATATGGGCGCCGGTTCTGTGAAGCGTATCCGTGAAGGATTCAAGGCATGTACGGTTATTGGTGTTGTATATTCCTTCGTGGCAGCAGGATTTATCATGACTGTCGGCAAATATATGACCTATCTTTTTGTATCAGAAGATGTTGATATCATTATGAATTCCGTAGATATTTATCTGAAATGTATCGGGATTTTCTTTATTCCGCTGGCAGTGGTAAATATTTACCGAAATGGTATTCAGGGACTTGGCTATGGACTCCTTCCGATGATGGCGGGTGTCGCAGAGCTGATCGGACGAGGCGTTGTAGCGGTGATCGCCGGGGCAAAGAGAAGCTATCCGGGTGTCTGTCTGGCAGGTCCGGCAGCCTGGGTGCTTGCGGGCGGCCTTCTGATCGTGATGTATTATTTTATCATGAATGTAAATATGAGAAAGATCTTTGGCACAAATGGCAAAGACCACAAATAAAAAAATCAGGACAGTTTTCAGTCGGAACTGTCCTGATTTTTTTTGTTCTTTTTGGGGATGCGGTGCAGATAAAACTGAGAATTGTTGATTCTCTGAAGGCGGTAGTGGTCTTTCATGGAGCGGTTCATTTCTTTTTCGAGGAGAGCAAGATCTTTGGCAGAGCATTCGTCTATGTGATAAAGAAATTTTTCTCCGTAGTCGGCTTCCTCAGAGGACAGAAACTGCACTTTGGAGCGAAGCCCCTGAGAGAGAAGTCTGGTGTAGGCTTTGCCGGTATTCTGGTTTGATAAAGCCCTCTGATGGTCAGTGGAATCCTGGCCATCGCTGTCAGAGCTTTTTTGCCGCTGCAAAAAAATGGCATGTCCGGAGAGAAGGACTGCCGGGAGCAAAAATACCGGAAGAACCTCAGAAGGAAGGATCTTTGCTGCCCCGGAAAACAGAAGCAGGAAAAACAGGATCAGATACAAAGCTCCGGAAAGCAGGTTCAGTGACAAAAAACGCCATCCGAAGATACCCAAAAGGGAGGCAGTGACCGCCAGAAAAACATCCAGATAGTTCAGAAGAGACGGTTTTGGATACTGAAAAATCTGCATGGAAGCACCCGCAGCAATTCCTGCCAGAAGAAAAAGAAACAGAAAAGCATGGATCAGTTTGCGGAATTTTCCTGTTTCTCTGCCAGGTGAACAATGCTCCCATAATTCTACTTCCAGTTTATCGGCGAGTTCTCTTGCAGCTTTTGTGAAGGTATGGTTTGTCATGACCACAGCACGGTCACAGTCATAGAAGCGAGCCCCGCTGTATGCTTCCTGTACCGCCTTGTTTCCGACTGGAGCAGAATAATATTTACACTGTATGCCGTATTTCACCCCTGATTTGTATGCGATCACATCAATCCCCTGGTCGCCGCTTGGTGGTGTAACGCTTACTTTGCGATAGCCCTTGGTTTTGAGAAATGCCGCGCAGCGGTGTTCAAATTCAAATCCATCCTGATAGTTCATAAAAAACTTCCTCTTTGTCAGTCTGTATAGTATGAAGCTATTTTAGTAAAAAGAGTCTGATTTGTCCAATGATTTTTAATAAAAACATAAGTAGTAATAAAAACTATATAAACTAGAAAAAGATTCAGCAATACATTGACATCACAATTACGAAAGAGTATACTATCAAATAGTTTGATAATCAAAATAAATGATAGATGGGAGAAATCAGGATGAATACAGATAAAAGTACACTCAAAGAACTTCGCATTGGAGAAAAGACGGCGCAGCTTCCGATCATCCAGGGCGGTATGGGAGTCGGGATCAGCCGGAGCAGTCTTGCCGGAGCGGTAGCGCGAGAGGGCGGCGTTGGGGTGATCTCGACGGCACAGATTGGATATGATGAAGAGGGATTTGAGCAAGATCAGGCAAAATGTAACCGTATCGCGATAGGGAAGCATGTAAAGAAAGCAAAAGAAATCGCGGGCGGCAGAGGACTTGTCGGGGTCAATATCATGGTGGCATTGAAACATTATGAGGAACATGTCCGGGAATCGGTGAAAGCAGGCGCAGATGTGATCATCAGCGGAGCGGGACTTCCGATGGATCTTCCGAAACTGGTGAGCGAAAAGTCAGGAACGAAGATCGCACCAATCGTTTCTTCCAGGCGTGCGGCGAATCTGATCCTCAAAATGTGGGCACACAGATACGACAGGACAGCAGATTTTATTGTGATCGAAGGACCGAAAGCAGGGGGACATCTTGGATTTTCCAGGGAGCAGCTGGCAGATATAAATGCGTTGGATTTTGATGAAGAAATCTGCAGGATCATCGAATGCAAAAAGGAATACGAAGAGAAATTTGACAGAAAGATCCCGGTGATCGTTGCGGGAGGGATTTTTGACCGGGCAGATATTGATCATATGATGGGACTTGGCGCAGATGGTGTGCAGATCGCAAGTAGATTTGTGGCGACAGAGGAGTGTGATGCTTCTGACGCGTACAAGAGAGCCTACATTGAGGCGGAGGAATCTGATATCCAGATCGTACAGAGCCCGGTGGGAATGCCGGGACGTGCGCTTCGAAATGAATTTATCCGGCATCTGGAGGCAGGAAGAGAGCCGATCCGTAAATGCTACAATTGTCTGGAAAAATGTGACCCGCGCAAAGTCCCGTACTGCATTACAAAAGCACTGATCGAGGCAGTGAAAGGAAACCTTGATAAGGGACTGATCTTCTGTGGAGCGAATGTCGGAAAGATCCATGAGATGACGACCGTTCATGAACTGATGCAGGAACTGGCATATTAAAAAAAGAAGTTAAACAGTGCAAAAAACAGGCAGCATTTGATCTTGTACAGTAACCGGTCATAAAAGACGGGGACAAGATCAGTGCTGCCTGTTGATTTATCGTTCCATCATGCTGATGGACTCAATTCCGACACTTCCGCCGCGAACAACTTCGATGTATTTGAATTCTTCTTTGATCAGTTTGACAACGGCATCGTTTTTGGTTGCAGTCTGGACAAACTCAAGAAGAAGGCTGTCCTTGCCATAATCGATGACTCTTGCCTTGAAGGTCTCTGCGATCTGGAAAAGTTCCACCTTGTCTGCTGCAGAGCATTTCTTGACTTTGATGTAAAGAATCTCTTTCATGCGGACGAAGATATCTGTAAAGTCAATGACTTTGATGACTTCGACCATGCGGTTTAACTGCTTTTTGATCTGTTCAAATGTTTCATCGTCGCTGACAGTTGCGATCGTCATTCTGGAGATTGTAGGATCCTCAGTGGTTCCAACGGTAAGACTGTCCAGGTTATAGGACTTTCCGGAAAAAAGCCCGGAGATCTTGGAGAGTACACCTACCTGGTTTTCTACATAGAGAGAGATCCATCTTGTTTTCATTCCTTTATCCATATCCTGATTCCTCCTAACAATCCATGATCATATCTGCAAGTGTTCCACCTGGTTTGATCATAGGATAGACCATTTCCTCCGGATCGATCAGAAACTCGATGATCGTAGGTCTTTTCTTATTTTTCTTTGCTTCTTCAAAAGCGGCGGCGATTTCTTCACGTTTGGAGACGCGGATGCCTTTGGCACCATAGCTTTCGGCGAGTTTGACGAAATCCGGTGTGTATTCCGGATATTCTTCACCATCAGTACGGCGGGAGAGGGCACCGGCTCTTAAGTTGGTCATTGCGTAACGTTTGCCGTAGAATAATTTCTGCCACTGGCGTACCATTCCGAGATAAGTGTTGTTGAAGATGCAGCAGATGATCGGTAATTCTTCCAGAACTGCAGTTGCGAGTTCCTGAATGTTCATCTGTACACCGCCGTCACCGGAGATGGAGATGACAGGAGTATCCGGATTGCCGATTTGTGCACCGATCGCACCGGGGAGGCCATAGCCCATGGTGCCGAGACCGCCGGACATGATGAGCTGACGTTTCTCAGTGATATCGACAAACTGAGAAGTAAGCATCTGGTGCTGTCCAACGTCGGTGACGATGATCGCGTCATCAAACTGTTCGTTGATCGCTGCAAAAATATCAAGAGGTCCCATAAGCGGGCGGTTTTTCATGGTAAGTGGATGTTCGTTCTTCCATCCTTCGATTTCGGAAAGCCATTTTTTGGTACCGCAGTCGGTAACGTATTCAGCCATTTTTGTGATCGCTTCTTTGGCATCGGCAACGATCGGAATATCTACGTGGATGTTTCTGGAAATAGATGCGGTATCAATATCAATATGAACGATCTGTGCGTTCGGTGCAAACTCGTGGAGCTTGCCGGTGATACGGTCGTTGAAACGGGTTCCGATGGAGAACAGGAGGTCACAGTTGCTGACTGCCATGTTTGCAGCATAGGAACCATGCATTCCAAGGTTTCCGATGAATAACGGGTGCTTTGTGGAGATCGCGCCACGTCCCATGACAGTTGTAACGACTGGAACCTGTGTTTTCTCAACTACAGTGGTAAAAATCTCGTTTGCGTGAGCGATATTTACACCGCCGCCTGCGAGGAACAGAGGCTTCTTGGCTTTTTGAAGCATCTTGAGAGCTTTTTTGAGCTGGCCCATGTGAACGCTGGTGTTTGGTTTGTAGCCGCGGATATTTACACTCTTAGGATATTCTGCGCTTCCAAGTTCAGCCATGACGTCCTTAGGAAGGTCGATAAGAACAGGTCCCGGACGGCCGGTTCTTGCGATATAAAAAGCTTCTTTGATGATGCGGCCGAGGTCCTCACGGTTACGGACGGTTACGCCATATTTGGTGATGCTGCGGGTGATACCTACGATGTCAACTTCCTGGAAAGCGTCGTTTCCGATCAGATGTCTGGCAACCTGACCGGTAAAACATACAAGAGGAACGCTGTCATAGTTGGCAGTTGCAAGTCCGGTGACAAGGTTGGTAGCACCGGGACCGCTGGTTACAAGACATACGCCGACTTTGCCGGTAGTTCTTGCATAGGCATCTGCCTCATGGACAAGTGCCTGTTCATGGCGCGGAAGGATAATGTCGATCCCGCTCTGTCTGTATAATTCGTCACTGATATCGATGGTGCATGCACCAGGATATCCGAATAAAGTTTCAACACCTTCTTCTTTTAAGGCTTTTACTAAAAGCTTGTTTCCTGAAATCTGTTTCAAATAAAACCCCTCCTTTGATAAAAAAGATTCTGATACCATAAAAAAAGTCCCAAGCATATAATATATGCTCAGGACGGATAAATCCGTGGTACCACCTGATTTCAGAGAATACTCTCCCTCTGTCAGTACATGATCATACTGCTTTCCTGTAACGTGGAAACTACGTTGAAGCCTACTGTATGATCCAGATAAGATCATGGTTCAGTTCACTGCTCGGGGACTACTTCCATAATTCTGTCACGAAGGTTCACACCAGCCACCTTCTCTCTGGGCATACTGAAATCATGTACTGCTTCCCGTCACTGCATTTAAAGATATTTGAAAATTTATGATAATTATACGGGAAGCAACAGAATTTGTCAACGAATAACTTGGATTTTGGGTTCTTTTTTGGTAGAATAGGGGGAGTTAAAAAGAAAGAAGAAATTTTATGCAGGAAGAATTACAGACAATGCTGAAGGACTGCCATCTCTGTCCGAGAAACTGCGGCGTGGATCGCCTGGCGGGCCAGAAGGGATTCTGCGGCGTGGATGCAGGGATCATGGTAGCACGGGCCGCCCTTCATATGTGGGAAGAACCGTGTATTTCAGGAAAAGAAGGCTCCGGGGCGGTGTTTTTTTCCGGCTGTTCCCTGGGATGTGCGTTCTGCCAGAACCGGACGATTTCCAAAGGGCAGAGCGGTAAGGTGATCACAGTGGAGTACCTTGCAGAACTTTTTCTGGATCTGCAGGCACAGAAGGCAAACAATATCAATCTGGTGACGGCGGGACATTTTCTGCCGCAGGTGCGGGAAGCACTGATCCTTGCGAAAGAGCAGGGGCTTACGATCCCGGTGGTGTACAACAGCAGTGGATATGAAAATGCCGAGATGCTGCGGTATCTGGAGGGGCTGGTCGATATTTATCTTCCGGATCTTAAATATCTGGAGGCTGACCTTGCGGGGAAATATTCACATGCAAAGGATTATCCGGAAGTTGCTATGAAAGCACTGGAAGAAATGGTTCGTCAGGTCGGAATGCCGGAGTTTGACGAGCGGGGAATGATGAAAAAAGGTGTGATCGTGCGTCATCTGCTTTTGCCGGGACATGTACGGAATTCCAAAAAGGTACTGGAATATTTATATGGGACTTATGGTGACCAGATCTATATCAGCCTGATGAGCCAGTACACGCCGATGCCGGCGATGAAAGACGATCCGCAGTTATCCAGAAAAGTTACGGACAGAGAGTATGACCGTCTGCTCGACCATGCGATCTCTCTTGGAGTGACGAATTGTTTTATCCAGGAGGGTGAGACAGCAAAAGAAAGTTTTATACCGGAATTCAACGGAGAAGGAGTATAAATGACATCAGAAAAGAAATTCAAAAACAATAAGAAAAATTACAAGGCAAAGTCTGCCGGAAAATCACTCTGTCCAGTGCATGGAAAATGCGGCGGATGTCAGCTTCTTGACATGCCATATGAGCAGCAGTTAAAGAAAAAACAGACACAGGTTGCGAAACTTCTGAAACCATACTGTCAGGTGGAGAAGATCATTGGAATGGACGATCCTTTCCATTACAGAAACAAAGTCCATGCAGTTTTTGGTCATAAGAAAGATGGCACTGTGATTTCAGGAATCTACCAGGAGGGAACACATTTTATTGTGCCGGTCGATGAATGTCTGATCGAAGACCAGAGAGCCGATGCGATCATCCGTGATATCCGCGGGCTTCTGAAATCCTTCAAGATCAAGACTTATAATGAAGATACGGGATACGGTCTGTTCCGTCACGTGCTGATCCGCACAGGATATCACAGCGGACAGATCATGGTAGTTCTCGTGCTCGGATCACCGATCCTGCCATCCAAGAATAACTTTGTCAAGGCACTGCGTAAGCTTCATCCGGAGATCACGACGATCGTTCTCAATGTAAACGGACAAAAGACAAGCATGATCCTTGGCGAGAAGGAAACGGTTCTTTATGGAAAGGGGTATATCGAAGATGAACTCTGCGGAAAGACTTTCCGTATTTCCTCCAAATCTTTCTATCAGGTCAATCCGGTTCAGACAGAGAAACTGTACGGCAAAGCAATCGAACTGGCAGGACTTACCGGCAAAGAGCGCGTGATTGATGCATACTGCGGAATCGGAACCATCGGTCTGATCGCCAGCGACAAGGCAAAAGAAGTCATCAGCGTGGAACTGAATTCCGACGCCGTGCGTGATGCGATCGCAAATGCGAAACGCAACGGAATCAAAAATGTCCGTTTCTACAACAACGATGCAGGCGTTTTCATGCGCCAGATGGCAGACGCCGGAGAAAGCGCAGACGTTGTCTTCATGGACCCGCCGAGAAGCGGAAGCGACGAGAAGTTCCTCTCTTCCGTGATCACCCTGCACCCAAAGAAGATCGTCTACGTCTCCTGCGACCCGACAACCCTCGCACGAGACCTCAAATACCTCACCAAACACGGCTACAAAGCCCGCCGCGTCATCCCCGTAGACATGTTCCCGGCGACCGAGCATTGCGAGAATTGTGTGCTGCTTGAGAGAAAATAACAATAAAAGATCCAACGGCTGATAAAACAGAGGGGGCACAAACTATGATCACATTAAACGATTACCTATATTCAGGAGATACGCTTCTGCGGATCCTTCATAATTATTCGGGGGATCTCCGCAGGGATGCGCGGAAGAGCAGGAATGAGATCGATCTGGCGCATTGTAATTTTTTGCTGCAGATCACGGAGCTTCTGGAGCATAATGATTTCCTTACTGCACAGTCTCAGAAGATCCGGGAATTTTATAAGTATATGGCGAGGGAGTATCCGTTTCTGGCGTTTACGTTCAAGGGCAGGATCAAATCCCTGATCCGTGCGGAGGAGAAATTCAACGGTTATATTGTAGAATATATTTATGATTATCATATGGAACATGGAACTTATCCATCCGTTTCCGAGATCAAAAACCGCTTAACCTGTTTTCGCGACCTGATCGCTTACCGTATTGTGATCTCCATGCCGAGATGCCATCTCAAGAGCGAGCAGGACAGAGAAAAAGTAGAAGAGAAGTATCTCTATGAGATTGCAAATGTACTTCCGGCCTTTCTGGAAGAACGTGGATTTACGGTAGAGTCAGCGAGGGGGATCATGGAGAGCCCGTCAGAGTTTCTGAGAGATGAGGTCCGTCCATATTACCGCGACTATGTTGCAGGAAAAACGCCGCAGGATTATCGATCACTACATATCACATTGTATGATAACAGTTCCAGATGTTTTATGGAGGTCCAGCTCCGGACGAAGTCCATGGACGATGTGGCAGAGATCGGGCCGGCAAACCATCTTGGCTATGAGAAAGGACAGGATGAGGCGAGAGCAAGGAGAGATGCGATCCCGGAGGGAGAGTGCATTTATTTTGATGAGGCATATGAAAGAGGGATGCGCCTTCAGAAACTGGAACTTTCGAAGCTTGATGTCAATATGTTTGCAGCAGTGAACAACAGCCTGATCAATGACGGATGCGGCCTGTACAGGGGAAGACTGATCCTTCCGTATGAGCATCTGTCACGGTTCCAGAACGATCTGATAGATTAGAGAAAAAAACTGGCATGTCCCATTGCAATATAATAAGAAAAGCCCGTTTCCGGCAGAATCAATTACTGTGATTGCCGGAGCGGGCTTTACTATTAGGATAATCAGGATTCTTTGCTTTCGTCAGGTTCCTCTGCATCTTCAACAGCAGGTTCTGGAAGATAGACATGTACCCGTTCGATACGGTTCTTGTCAAGCTTGTCGACAACCAGCCGGACATTGTCAGCGGTGACAACCTCATCGCCGTCCTCCGGGAGACGGTCAAGATATTCGATGATCAGACCTCCGAGAGAGTCATAGTCCTCGGAAGTAAATTCCGTATGAAGATGATCGTTGACATCGTCAAGGCTCATGGAACCCTCTACAATGTATTCCCGATCGGAAATCTTCTTGATAAGTTCATCCTCGTTCTCGTCGTATTCGTCGTGGATCTCACCGACGATCTCCTCAAGGATATCCTCCAGGGTGATGAGACCGGTCATTTCGCCGTATTCATCGAGAACGATAGCGATATTGAACGTGGATTCCCTCATCTCAACGAGAAGATCAGAGATATCCTTGTATTCATAGGTAAAATGCGGCTTACGGAGAAAGTTCCGGATATCAAAAGGATCATCCTGATTGTAAAGAAGAAGATCCTTCATATTGATGATACCAACGATATTATCCTGTGTGTCCTCATAAACCGGAAGACGGGTAAATCTGTCGGTTCGGAAAATATCGATCAGTTCTTCGTAAGTATTGTTTACGTTGGCAAATGTTACATTGACACGGGGAACCATGATGTCCTTGGCATCTGCATCTCCGAGATCGAAAACATTGTAGATCATTTTTTTCTCGTCGGATTCAATGACACCGTCCTCATGACTGACATCCACGATGGTACGGAGCTCTTCCTCGGTCATGGCTTTGTTGACAGCATCCGGATCCACATGCAGGATGTACAGGAAAAATCTGGATATCAGATTGATCACAAAGATCACGGGTGTCATGAGAGTCATCAGAAAATGAATGACAGTGATATAACGCAGGGTAAGCTTTTCGGAATTAAGTGTTGCATAGTTTTTTGGTGTGATCTCTCCGAATACCAGGATCGCAACCGTCAGAGCCAGCGTCGCAATGCTGACCATGTAGCCTCCCAGGTGATATGCAAGTGTAGTTGCAAGCGATGATGCATATACGTTTACGATGTTGTTACCAATCAGGATCGCGCTGAGCATCTTGGGGGTCTTGTTCTCCAGAATGTCCAGGGCAAGAGCTGCTCGTTTGTTGCCGTCATCTGACAGGGTACGAAGCCGGATCCTGTTTACAGACATCAATGCTGTCTCAATAGAAGAGAAGAAAGCAGAGAGTGCCAGCAAAACAGCAAGTACGATAAATTGGTAAGTGTCACGTATGTCCACTTTAAATGTTCACTCCTTTGGTGTTTTGATAGAATAAATACCTTAATGGTAAAAATATGCATATATTATATACTGTTTTCATAGCTTTGGCAAGTTTTTATAAAAGAGCAAGAACGCAAAAAACTGCCCAGCCTGTCAGAGGTGGGCAGTTATAAGGCATAGATTATGCAAGTTCTTTGCCGGTCAGCATCTTGTATGCCTGGAGATATTTGGCGATAGTCTTGTCAACGATCTCCTGCGGAAGTGTCCAGTCATTTCCCGGATGGGAGGTCAGCCAGTCACGTGCGAACTGTTTGTCGAAGGATGGCTGTCCATGTCCTGGTTCATAGCCTTCTAATGGCCAGAAACGGGAGCTGTCAGGAGTGAGCATCTCATCACCGATCACCATGTTTCCGTCCTCGTCAAGACCGAATTCGAATTTGGTGTCTGCAATGATGATTCCCTTGCTCAGTGCATATTCTGCACATTTTTTATATAATGCGATGGTATTGTCACGAAGTTTTTCTGCAAGCTCGCGTCCTCTGCCCGGGAAGTATTTCTCCAGGTGGTCAATGCTCTGCTCGAAGGAGATGTTCTCGTCGTGGTCACCGATCTCAGCCTTGGTGGATGGTGTGTAGATCGGTTCAGGCAGCTTGTCGGATTCCTTTAAACCTTCCGGAAGTTTGATACCACAGACAGTGCCGTTTTCTTTGTAGCTTGCCCAGCCGCTTCCGGTGATATAGCCACGGACGATACACTCGATCGGGAGCATGTTGAGCTTACGGCACATCATGGATTTGCCTTCGTATTTCTCCTGCTGGAAAAATTCCGGCATATCCTTTACATCGACAGAAATCATATGGTTGGGCAGAATATCCTCTGTCAGATCGAACCAGAATTTGGACATCTGTGTCAGTACAGTGCCTTTTTTGGTGACTTCATTGTTCAGGATCACATCGAAACAACTGATACGGTCGGTGGCAACCATGATCAGGCTGTCGCCATTGTCATAAATCTCACGTACTTTACCTTCTTTGATTGGTTTTAATTCCTGCATCTTCTCATACCTCGTCATTTGGTTTTTTGATTGGAAATTTTACAGTAGTAAAGTATCACTTTTTATGCCGGACTGTCAAGAGAGATTTTGACAAGCATGTGATTAAATGCAAAAAATATATATTAATGTGAAAATTTGCACAGAACTATGGTTGTTTTAGGACAATTCTGTTATAATATAACTAAACGAATTGCGCAGCTTGCTGCGGAACAATCCGTATATAGAAGACAAAAGGCAGGTGAGCAGAATGGCAGGCAGAAAGAAGGATCCGCTGCACAAGAGCTTTAGTTATGCTTTTGAAGGGATTTTTACTTGCATCAGAAATGAAAGAAATATGAAGATACATATTGCAGTCGCGGCTCTTGTCGTGATCGCCGGATGGATCCTGGGACTTTCGATCACAGAATGGTGCATCTGTCTTGGGCTGTTCGGGCTTGTGATGGCACTGGAACTGGTCAACACAGCAGTTGAGGCTGTGGTAGATCTCGTGACCACCGAGTGTCATCCGCTTGCAAAGATCGCCAAGGATACGGCAGCAGGAGCAGTCCTGATTGCAGCGATCATGGCAGCGATCGTCGGACTTCTGATCTTTGTACCGAAAGGGCTTTTGTTTCTGAAGCAGCTTTAAAAATGATAAGATTTTATGAAAGGAGATATATATTATGGAATTAGGAAACGGACTTAAAAAACTTTTACTCGCAGGCGTAGGTACTGTTGCAGTGACAGCAGAGAAATCCAAGGAGATCCTGGACGAGCTGGTTAAGAAAGGTGAACTTACCGTAGAGCAGGGCAAGGTTCTGAATCAGGAACTGAAACACAACATCAAAGAAACAATCAAGACCAAGACAACACCTGCACCTGCACCGGAAGCACCGAAGGAAGACATCAAGGATACCCTTGCCAAACTTTCACCGGAGCAGCTTGCAGAACTCAAAGAGCAGATCCTCAAGATGGAAGCACCAAAGGCAGAGGAAGAACCAAAAGCCGAGGAAGCTCCAAAGGAAGAAGCTCCTGCAGCAGCTGAAGAGCCGGCACAGGAAACAACGGAAGAATAAACAACAGAAACGGAGCAGCAAATGAGCAGACCAGACAATGAAGCAGAGCAGAAAGACGGTTACGGAGAGCGCCTCAAAGAAATCACAGCTGTTCTGAAGAAACATTCTATCACGCGAGGCGTCTCTCCGGAGAAACTTCGTCTTATACTGGAAGATCTGGGCCCAACTTATATCAAGTTGGGTCAGCTTATGTCACTTCGTTCAGATATCCTTCCCAAGCGTTACTGCGATGAGCTGATGAAACTGTGCTCCGATGTACCGCCGATGCCTTTTTCGGAGGTGATCGAGGTTCTGGAAGAGTCGATGGGATGTCCCTGGCAGGCAGAATTCAAAGAGATCCAGGAGCGACCACTCGGTTCCGCATCCATTGCACAGGTTCACCGGGCAACACTCAAAACAGGTGAGGAAGTTGTCGTCAAAGTACAGCGCAAGGGAATCTACGAGACGATGGCAAGGGACATTGGCCTGATGCACAAGGCAGTGCGGCTGATGCCGCCGGTCAGCATCAAGGGTGCCGTTGACCTGAACATGGTCTTAAGCGAACTGTGGACAGTGACACAGGAGGAGATGAACTTCCTGACAGAAGCCGCCAACATTTCCGAGTTTGCCAAAAAGAACAAGGGCGTTGCCTTTGTAAAAACGCCGATCCTGTATCGAGAATATACAACGACGCATGTACTGGTCATGGAATATATTGACGGGATCGCGATCAACGATAAAGAAAAACTTCTGCAGAACGGCTATGACCTGAATGAAATCGGAAGCAAATTTGTGGACAACTTCATCAAGCAGGTGATCGAGGATGGCTTTTTCCATGCGGATCCTCATCCTGGCAATGTGCGGATCCGGGGCGGCAAGATCGTCTGGATCGATATGGGAATGATGGGAAGGCTCACGGAGAGAGACAGAGAACTGATCAGCCAGGCTGTGGAAGGCGTGGCACTGAATGATATCGGAAAGATCCAGGATGCAGTTCTGGCACTTGGAGAATTCAAGGGCAAACCCGACCACAGCAAGCTCTATCAGGATATCCAGGATCTGATGGAGAAATATGGAACTGCAGATATCGGAAATATCGATCTTGCAGAGGTCATGGTAGATCTCATGGAGGTCATGAAGGAAAACAAGATCATGATGCCTCACGGACTTACCATGCTGGCGCGGGGTCTGACTCATGTAGAAGGAGTCCTTGCAGACATCAGTCCGGAGATCAATATGGTCCAGATTGCGGCAGCCCGCATCAAAGAAGAATTTTTTGGCGAGGGAAACTGGAAGAAGGAGCTCAGGGCAAATACCAAAAACATCTACCGGTCCTTCAAGAAATCCATCGAAGTTCCGTCGCTTGCGGCAGATTTTCTGCAGGGCTGTATGAAGGGACAGACGAAGATCAATCTGGATCTCCATGTGGCAGATGATCTTTCCAGACTGCTCCGAAGGCTGGTGCGAAATATCGTTATGGGACTGTGGGTGATGGCACTTCTGATCAGTTCCAGTATTATCTGTACGACAGATATGAAGCCAAAGCTGTGGGGGATCCCGGCGTTGGGAGCACTGGGGTATATCAGTGCGTTTATCATTGTGATGTATGTGTTTTTGAAACACTTTTTTTCAAAAAAATAATACCAGGAGGAATTTTTTTAAATGAGTACAAAAGCAGAACAGGCGATCGCATTTCACGATCAGGGATATAACTGTGCACAGGCAGTTGCATGTTCATTCTGTGAGGAGTTTGGAGTGGACAGAGAAGAGATGTTCAAGATCGCAGAAGGATTTGGTTTCGGAATGGGGATCATGGATATGTGCGGTGCGCTGTCAGGAATGATGATGGTGATCGGACTGCAGAACAGTGTGGGAGATCCGGAGAAAGGCAAGATGACCAAGGGCGATACCTACAAGAAAGTCAAAGCCTACATCAACAAATTTGCAGAGCAGAACGGCTCCTATCTCTGCCGTGACCTCAAAGGCGTAGAGACCGGAAAAATTCTCCGTGCCTGCCCGGACTGCATCCGCGATGCAGTTGCCCTGACAGAAGAATATCTGGCATCACAGAAAGAGAAATAATAATATCAATAACAAACAAAAATCCTGCCACAGCAGAGAGGAATACCTTTCTGGTCCGGCAGGATTTTTTGATATTGCATATTGAGGAAACACCGGTGGTGCATCCATTGATTTTTACAAAAGATCCAGGATTATTCAGCAACTTTGACAAACTGGCTGTTATAAAGATTCTGGTAGAATCCGCCTTTTGCCATCAGTTCTTCGTGAGAGCCCTGTTCGATGATGCTTCCGTCTTTCATGACGAGGATTTCATCTGCATTTCGGATCGTGGACAGACGGTGTGCAACGATGAAGCTGGTACGACCCTCCATCAGACGGTCAAACGCTTCCTGAACCATGAGTTCGGTTCGTGTATCGATGCTTGATGTCGCTTCATCCAGGATCAGCATAGGCGGCAGGCAGAGCATGACACGGGTGATGCACAGAAGCTGCTTTTCACCCTGGCTTAAGCTGTCTTCTTTGAGCATGGTATCCAGCTTGTCCGGGAGACGGCGGATGAATTCCCAGCTGTGGGAACGCTTTGCTGCCTCGATGATCTCTTCGTCAGTGGCATCCGGTTTGCCGATGTTGATATTGTCACGGACAGTGCCGTTTTTGATCCAGGTTTCCTGAAGGACCATACCGAAGCTGCTTCGTAAGGAGTGGCGGGAGATCTCGTTGATCGGATGTCCGTCGATGGAAATGGTTCCTCCGGTCACATCATAAAATCTCATCAGCAGGTTGATAAAAGTAGTTTTACCGCATCCGGTCGGTCCGACGATCGCGATACGTTTACCAGGCTCTGCATGGAGATTGAAGTCTTCGATAAGCTTCTTGTCCGGAACATAGCGGAAGCTGACATTGTCGATATCGACTTCACCTTTAACATCGGAAATCGTTTCCTCAGGATCTTTGCTTTCCGGTTCTTCTTCCAGAAGTGCGAAGATTCTGGTGGCGCAGGCAAGTGCGTTCTGAAGTTCTGTGATAACGGAACTGATATCATTGAATGGTTTCATGTACTGGTTCGCATAGGAGAGCAGTACAGAAAGTCCGCCGACAGTCAGAGCACCGCCAGGAATCATAAAGGCACCGACCAGAGCTACACCTGCGTAGATGACGTTGTTTACGAAACGGGTAGACGGGTTGGTCAGACTGCTGTAGAAGACAGCTTTCTGGCTGCATTCCTTTAATTCCTGGTTGATCTTGGCAAAGCGGGCAGAGGATTTGTCCTCGTAACCAAATGCCTGAACGATCTTCTGGTTTCCAATCATTTCCTCGATGAGAGCAGTCTGACGGCCGCGGGCATCACTCTGTTTCCGGAACATATGGAAAGAACGTGAGGAAATGAATTTTGCCACAAAGAAGCTGAGTGGTGTCAGGACAATGACCATCAGTGTGATCCAGAAGTTCTTGGAGAACATGAAGATCAGAGTACCGATGATCGTCACGATACCGGAAAAAAGCTGTGTAAATCCAAGCAGAAGACCGTCGGAAAGGATATCCGTATCCGCAATGACACGGCTGATGATATCTCCGGTACTGTGTCCGTCCAGATAGGAAAGCGGAAGCTTCTGGATGTGACGGATCGCTTTGGCACGGATGTCCTGCACGGTACGGAAAGTCATACGGTTGTTGATGATGTTCATGATCCAGGTAGCAAGACTGGATACAACGACCATGACAAGGATCCTGGAAAGGTAATACCACATCCTCTGGAAGTTTACCTGATGTTCTGCAACGACCTGGTCGATCGCGTCACCAAACAGTACCGGCACGTAGAGCTGAAGGACTACGGAGACTGCAGCAAGGATGATACTGAGAATCAGGAGCAGACGGTATCTTCCGATGAAACGGAGTACCTTCCACAAAGTTTCTGTGCTGTTTGCATTTGACGGCTGTTTGTTTTTTGTACTCATGATAAGGTCACCTCCGCAGCATTGCCGGAAACGGCAGTTTTTGAAGAATCATATTTTGCCCGTTCTTCAGGGAACTGGGAGAAGTAGATCGCTCGGTAGATCTCGCAGGAGCGGATCAGGTCATCATGAATGCCTTTGCCGACAAGCTCACCATCGTTCAGAACGAGGATCAGGTCTGCCTGACGGATGCTGGCAGCTCGCTGAGATACCAGGAAGGTGGTGACATTGCCGCTCAACTGATGCAGGGATTTACGAAGTGCTGCATCTGTCGCAAAGTCAAGTGCACTGGCACTGTCGTCCAGGATCAGGAATTCTGGTTTCTTGACAACGGCACGCGCGATGGTGAGACGCTGTTTCTGTCCTCCGGAAAGGTTGCGGCCATTTTGTTCCAGTTTGAAATCAAGCTGACCATCCTTGCCTTCGACGATCTCACGCGCCTGGGCTGTTGTGAGTGCATCCCAGATCTCTGCATCTGTGGCATCGTCGCGTCCCCATTTCATGTTTTCGCGGATCGTTCCTTTAAAGAGGGCTGCACGCTGCGGTACAACACCGATCTTTTCACGGAGATCCTGCTGGCTGTAACTGCGGATATCCTGTCCATCAATACGGACAGTACCCTGTGTCGCATCATAAAAACGTGCGATCAGATTGACAAGTGTGGATTTACCGCTTCCGGTACCGCCGATGATACCAACTGTCTGGCCTTTTTTGACAGAGAAGCTGATATCGGAAAGGCTTGGTTCGCTGGAACCTGCATAGGCAAAAGTAACCTTCTCGAATTCGAGGGCATTTTTGCCGGAAGTCTGAGCAGCGGAAGCTGCCGGGTACTCCATGGAAGTTTTTACTTTGAGGATATCTGCCACACGGCCTGCACAGGCTGCGGATTTGTTGAGGGTGATGATCAGGGAAGCCAGTTTGATAAGCTCGACGATCATCTGTGCCATATAGTTGTAGAGCGCTACGACCTCACCCTGCTGCATGTTTCCAAGGTTTATCTGGAGACCGGCGTTGCTGATCAGGATGACAGTCGCGATGTTGATGAGTACGTAAGTCACCGGATTGAGAAGGGCAGAAAGTCTGCCGACGAATTCATTTAATTTAGTGAGCTGTTCGTTGCTCTCGTCAAATTCCTGTACGGATTCTTTTTCGCGGCAGAATGCACGGATGACGCGTACACCGGTGAGGTTTTCCCTGGTCAGTCTTGTGACGGTATCCAGACGGCTCTGTACCTTGCGGAAAAGCGGGATACTGAGATACATGATCACAAAAACGACCAGAAACAGGAATGGGATCGCAACGGCGAAGACCAGGGCACAGCGGAAGTTGATGGTGAATGCCATGACCATGGAGCCGAGTACGATAAACGGGCTTCGAAGAAGAAGACGAAGTCCCATATTTACACCATTCTGTACCTGGTTGATATCGTCGGTAAGGCGGGTGATTAGAGTGTCTGTTCCGAGGGTGTCGAGTTCCGTGTAAGAAAGTTTCTGCACATGGTCATAGACAGCCTGACGGAGTTCTGTGGCAAATCCAACGCTGGCCTTTGCAGCAAAAAACTGGGCTGTGATGCTGACTGTAAGTCCTGCAGCAGCCATCAGGACAAGGATAAAAAACCGTTCGATAATGTAATGACGGTCATTTCCTGTGATACCCACATCGATGATCTGGGCGATGACTACCGGAACAAGCAGGTCAAACACAACTTCCAGAAATTTGAAGAAAGGTGCAAAGATGCTTTCTTTCTTGTAGTTTCTCAGGTAGATTGCGAGAGATCGCATTTTGTGTTTCCTCCATTTTTCTTGATGATTGACAATCCCTATTATAGTCCTGTATCATAAGGCTTGCAACGATTAAAAACAATATTTACTTATTATAGAAGAAAAGGGGTAGAAATATGCGGCGTGAGGTAACTCTGGAAGAGATTTCAGATGGAAGATTATATGATGCAAATGATATGGTAAAGGCAGACTGTCAGGATTGTAAGGGATGCTGCGACTGCTGTAAGGGAATGGGAGATTCTGTGATCCTGGATCCGTATGATGTCTGTCGTCTGTCAAGAGGACTTGGAAAACAGCCACAGGAACTGATCGGGACAGTTCTGGAACTTGGCGTATCTGACGGAAATATCCTTCCACATCTGATGATGAAGGGAAAAGAAGAGAGCTGTGTGTTCTTAAATGAAGAGGGCAGATGTTCTGTGCATGCGATCCGTCCGGGATTCTGCCGCCTGTTTCCACTTGGAAGATGTTATACAGAAGATGGCTTTAAGTATATCATCCAGATCCATGAATGTGCGAAGAAAAACCGCTCCAAGATCAAAGTAAAGAAATGGATCGACACACCGGATCTTCGGCAGTACGAGAAATTTGTCTGGGACTGGCATCAGTTCCTTTTGGATGTGCAGGAAGTTTTTTATCAGACAGAGGACACGGAACTGATCAGAAACCTGAATATGTATGTGATCAGCCGTTTCTATACGAAACCGTATGAAGAATCACAGGACTTCTATGCACAGTTCTACGAACGTCTGAAAGAAGCAAAAAACCTTCTGAGCCTTGGAGTATGACTCCGGACTCAGAAGGTCTGAAAGCTTTATTTGGCGAGAAGTTCATCGAGAAGCTGGTGGATGGTTTTGTTCAGTACCGGATGACGGTAGTATGGTGCGATTTCATCCATCGGTTTCAGCACAAAATCACGGTTTTGCATGTCGATATGCGGAATGTGAAGATCCGGAGTGTCGATGATCTCATTGTCATAAAAGAGAATGTCAAGATCCAGGGTACGTGGCCCCCAGTGGATCAGGCGTTCGCGGTTGGCTTCTGCCTCCAGTTCATGAAGTCTGTCGAGCAGTTCTTCCGGAGTCAGGAGTGTACGGAGTCTCAGGACTCCATTCAGAAATTCATCCTGTTCTACACCACCGTAAGGTTCTGTGACCAGATATTTGGACACAGCTTCCACTTCGCAGTCTGGTGTATCTTTGAGTCCCTGGATCCCGTTATCCAGGTATTTCTTTTTGTCCCCGAGGTTGGAGCCGAAAGCTACATAGGCAGTGTGCCAGCTTCTGGTGATCTCAACGGCAACGGTATCGAGCGGAAGCCCTACAGGAGCCCATGGTTTCTCGATGCGGAGTGTGATCTTTTTTAATAAGGGCAGTTCCGAAAGGAGCATCTGGCAGAGATTTTCGGCGAGAGCTTCGAGAAGTTTGTAGGTGTGCTCTTTGGCGAACTTCGTGATCATGTGGCTGACTTCTCCGTAATGGATGGAGGCTGTCAGCTCATCGGTCAGGCCGGCCTTTCGGGTATCTGTGTAAAGAGTCGCAGATACGACAAATTTCTGTCCGAGTACATTTTCCTCCGGAAATACTCCGTGGTTTGCAAAAATCTCAAGGTTTCTGATCTCGATCTTATCCATTATTTTATGTTCCTTCCAAGAATTGCTTCAGTCATCAGTACGGCACGTTTGTTTTCTTTGACATCGTGGACGCGGATGAAAGCACAGCCCTTCATAACGCCGATGACGGAAGTGGCAATGGTACCTTCTACACGCTGGTCAACCGGGAGATCCAGAGCAAGACCGATCATGGACTTGCGGGAAGTTCCGAGCAGTACCGGGAATCCAAGGTGCTGGAAAAGTTCCAGATGGTTCATGGTCTCCAGGTTCATCTCGTAAGTTTTGCCGAAGCCTACACCCGGGTCGAGGATGATGCGCTCATCTTTGATGCCGGCTTTTCTTGCGATGTTGACACATTCCTGTGTCTCTGCAAGCATATCAATAAGGAAGTTATTGTATTCTGTGTTTGCCTTATTGTGCATCAGGCAGCAGGCAGCGTCGTGCTTTGCGATGACACCGGCCATTTCCGGGTCGTATTTGAGTCCCCAGACATCGTTTACAAGGTCTGCGCCTGCCTGAACAGCGACATCAGCAACGCTTCCTTTGTAAGTGTCAACGGAGATCGGCACGTCGAAATGCTTGCGGAGTGCCTCGATGACTGGAACGACACGGGCAGCTTCTTCCTCTGCACTGACCGGTGTATGGCCCGGACGGGTAGACTCGCCGCCGACATCCAGAATATCCGCACCGTCAGCGATCATGGCTTCTGCGTGCTTGAGGGCGTGATCCATGGTGTTCCATTTGCCGCCGTCTGAGAAGGAATCCGGTGTTACGTTGAGGATTCCCATGATATATGTTCTGTTAGTTACATCGAATTCACGATTTCCTATTTTCATGACAGGTTCTCCTTTAGTATTGAATTGTCATATTTTTTTTCTGCGGGGACCAGTAGCATTCTGGTTCTGCCACACAGAGAAAACAATTCCTGGATTTTTTGTCAGCTTCGTAGATGAGCTGGCTGAGCACTGGAACCTCATCACTGGAAGAACGGTGCTCGCGGATCGCAGAGAGGATCGCTTCTTTTTCTTCGGAAGAGAAGTCAAGGTCAGAAAGGATCGTTTCTGCAATGCGGGCACCTGCCTCGTCGTGAGGTGTCCCGACAGTATACTGTTCTGCACGGCCGATATCATGGAGAAGGGCAGTGCAGTAAATAAGTTCACGGGGACAGGAAATTCCACGTTCCAGTGAAAATATGTAAGCAAGACGTGCTACATCAAGGAAATGATCCGGGGTGTGCCGGCAGAATATACGGTCTGCCTCAAGTTGGGTCAGTTCCTTAAGATTCTGCTGATAGAGGGGGTGTTCCCAGATTTCCTGGACTCTTTTCATCGCTGGCTCCATCAGCCTTTTACCATGGCGAGGAACTGTTTCTGGAGTTCGATATTATTCTTGAATTCGCCTCTGGTGATAACGGTCATGGTCTTGCTGCCTGGTTTCTTGATTCCGCGCATTGTCATGCAGGTGTGTTCTGCTTCAAGCATGACCATAACTCCCTTTGGTTCAAGAACACGATCCAGGGCATCTGCGATCTGAACAGTCAGTCGTTCCTGGATCTGCGGTCTTCTTGCATAAACGTCTACAGTACGGGCGAGCTTGCTGAGACCGGTTACTTTGCCATTCGGGATATAGGCAATGTGTGCCTTGCCGTAAAATGGCATCAGATGATGTTCGCACATAGAATAAAAAGTGATGTCCTTTTCGAGAACCATCTCGTTGTTCTCTACCTGGAACTGTTTCAGAAGATGCTGGTCAGCTTCTTCGTCCAGACCACCGTAGATTTCGGTGCACATACGTGCGATACGGTCTGGTGTATCTTTAAGTCCTTCACGGTCAGGATTTTCACCGATCCCTTCGAGAAGAAGACGGATCGCCTGTTCTACTTTTGCTTTGTCTACCATAAAAAATGACAACCTCCTTGAAATATAAATAAAAATTTTCGATACCATGGAGATTGTCTTTTTTTTGTCGAGGTAATACTGTGATTTATAAAAGCAAAAAGATATCTCCAATTGTGATAGAACGTATGTCGAAAAACGTATCCCTACACAATATGAGATATCCTCTTATATTGTCGCAACGGGTGCGGACTCTATACCGTAAGACGTACTTTTCGTTTCAGCGACAACTCCCCATTCGCTGAACACTTGACGCATAAAGTCCTATTTTGCATATCATTCATTTCGAGTTTAGTATAGCATATATGCATGAGATATAAAAGATAAAATTTATCGAAAAAAGGCATCATTTTACAGCAAACTGATAAAAAAAAGACAATATTCGATGGAAAAAGATAAACCTTGACGGCAAGGGCTGGCTGTGGTAGCATAGAGTTACTTTATAGAAAAAAGAGATTCGCAGATTACGGACCGATCAGGGATAACGACTGTGTGCATTTTTTTGTGCGCGGTTGTTGTCCCTTTTTTTGTATGTTTTTAATGCAGGAGGGAACGCATATGTATTTGATGATCGATAATTATGATTCATTTGTATATAATCTCAAGGCTTACTTTGAGGAACTGGGACGGAAGATCCTGGTGCGGCGCAGTGACCAGATCACGATGGAGGAGATTGAGGAAATGAACCCGGAGGGGATCATCCTTTCCCCGGGACCGAAGCGTCCGTGGGATGCGGCTGTGTGTGTGGAGGCAGTCAGGAGATTTCAGGGAAGGATTCCGATCCTCGGAGTCTGCCTTGGACATCAGGTGCTTGGATTCTGCAGCGGTGCGTCTGTCCACAAGGGGGAGCGTCCGATGCATGGTAAGGTTACACCGCTCCACAACCAGGGAACGGGAGTTTTTGGCGGGCTTCCTGAGAAGTTTCGTGTGACGAGATATCATTCTCTGATCGTAGATAAGGAAAGTGTTCCATCAGAATGGCAGGTGGACGCTGTGGCAGAGGATGGAGCTGTTATGGGAATCTCTCATAAGACACTGCCTTTGTACGGCGTGCAGTTCCACCCGGAGGCAGTTCTTACGGAGTATGGACATGAGATCCTTGAGAATTTCTGCCGGATCGCGGAGAGCGTGTGAGGATAGTATTATTATAAGAAATAACGGGATCGTGGTGATCGAATAGAAGGAGAAAAAATATGTACCATAAACAACGACAGATCAAAAAATTAACTACATATATACCGGTGGCAGAAACTTTCCGCGCGCTGGCATCGGAGCAGGGTTGTGTATTCCTGGATTCTTCTCTGGTCAATGACCTTGGAAGATTTTCCATTATTGGAGCCTGCCCGTACCTCAAACTGGTGAAGGACGGGGAGAAATTTTTTATCAATGAAAAAGAAGAGACAGGGATCACCTTTGAAGATTATCTGCGAAACTACCTGAGAGACCATGTCGATCAGAATGAGAGCGAGCTTCCGCTGGTCTCCGGCGCAGTGGGATATTTTTCTTATGATTATGGGCGCAAACTGCAGGGCGTTCCGTCCGGGGAAAAAGCTCTCGTGAAGATCCCGGATGCCGTGCTGACCTTTTATGATGTTTATCTCATTGAGGACTGTCATCAGAAAGAAACGTATCTGGTCGCAAATGGGATTACAGCGGATGCTTCTGAGAAGATCCAGGAAATGGAGCAGAAAATCCGGCAGCGGACAGAAAGAAAAGAAGAACAGAAAGTTCCTCACAATATCATCGTAACACCGAACTTCGAAAAAGAAGAATACAAAAAAGCCGTGGACGACATGATCCACTACATTATAGAAGGAGATATCTACATCACAAACATGACACAGCAGCTCACCATCGAGAGCGATAAGGCTCCACTGGATGTTTTTTATGACCTTCGCAAAAACAATCCGTCACCGTTCGGCGGGTACATGGATCATGGCGATTTCCAGATCGTCTGTGCTTCTCCGGAACGTTTCCTCAAGATGAAAAAAGGTCACGTCAACACAAGACCGATCAAAGGTACACGAAAAAGAGGCGCGACTCTGGAAGAAGACCTTCTGATGCGTACCGAACTGGAAAACTCTGAGAAGGACAAGAGTGAACTCCTGATGATCGTCGATCTGGAACGAAATGACCTGAATCGGGTGTGTAAACCGGGCAGCGTGAAGGTGACAGAACTTTTTACAGTAGAAGAATACGCGACTGTTTTTCACCTCGTCTCTGACATCGAGGGAGCTCTGGAAGAGGGCAAAAACTTTGTAGACCTTCTGGAAGCAGCATTTCCAGGCGGGTCGATCACAGGGGCTCCGAAATATCGTGCGATGGAGATCATAGATGAACTTGAACATGGGAAGAGAAATCTGTATACTGGATCTATAGGATATCTGACCCTGGATGGAGACTGTGATTTCAATATCGTGATCCGCACTGCCCTTCACAAAGACGGGAAATATTTCCTCGGCGCAGGCGGCGGCATCACAGCGGAATCTGATCTGGAGTTTGAGTATGAGGAGACGCTCCAGAAAGCGAAGGCGATTCTGGAAGCGTTAAGATAAAAAAGTATGGGGGAACGGTATGGACATTAAATTAGATGAGGGGTTCCAGTTCGGACTGGGTGCATTTGAGACGATTGCAGTAGAAGAGGGAAGACCGATCCTGCTTGACCGTCATCTGAGGAGACTTGAGAGGGCGGCAGCGTTTTTTGGATTTGGCCTGGCTTCTGTGCGGGGTGTCACAGAAGAAGCGGTTCACAAATTTATCGCAGATCAGAGTGAAGAGGAAACACGGCACGGAACGGTAAAGGTCGTTCTTTCCGGCGAAAACGTGCTCTTTCAGATGCGAGGCAATCCATATACAGAAGAAAAATATCTCCGGGGATTCGTAGCTGATATCAGTAAGGTGAAACGAAATGAAACCTCTCAGCTTGTGTACCACAAGACCCTGAACTATGGCGACTGCATCCTCGAAAAAAGAGCCGCCACAGCAGCCGGGATCCAGGAGAGAGTTTTTCTGAACACCAAAGGGCAGATCTGCGAGGGCGCAGTCAGCAATATTTTCTTTGTCCGCAAAAACAAGATCTACACTCCACAGCTTTCCTGCGGGCTCCTTCCGGGCATCCTGCGGGAATATGTTCTTGAGAACTTCGAAGTAAACGAAACGGTGATCTACCCGGAAGAACTGATGTATTATGACGAATGTTTCGTGACAAATTCCCTCATGGGAGTCATGCCCGTCCGCCAGCTCGGGAACATCTGCTTCCCCCACAGAACCAGAGCCGACGAAGTCCGGACCCTATACGAAAGCCAGAAAATGTCCCTGTAAGGAGGGGCATTTTTTTGTGTACAAAAGTTCACACAAAAAAATAGATAAAACAACTTGACATTAAAAAATCATATTTGTATAATATCAAAAGTTAGGATGCGAACTAATTTAAGGAATCGGTGAAAGGGGGAACTCGCTGTTTCGATGAAAGAAACGGAAGAAAAACTGACAAATATGCACGTGGGAAGGCTGATCCATATGATGTCGCATCAGATGAAGCGGGATTCCAACAGTGTGGCATCGGCGATCGAGAACGATGAGCTGACGATCATGCAGAAACATGTGCTGAAATTTGTTCTTCTGGAGTCTCTCCACAGAGACCTTTATCAGAAGGATATTGAAGAAGAATTTCAGATCAGGAAATCCACAGTCACAGGGATCCTCAAACTCATGGAGAAACATGGGTATATTTACAGAGAAAGTGTAAAGAAGGATGCCAGGCTGAAACGGATCGTTCCGACTGCGAAAGCAGAAGAGATGCGGCCGAAGATCCTGGAACATATCCAGAAAACAGAGGCAAGGCTGATCGAAGGGATAGCCCCGGAGGATGTTCTGATCTGCAAAAAAGCATTGGGACAGATGCTGTGTAATCTGTCAGAAATGAATAAGGAGGAAAATCAAAAAGATGAATAAGACACTTTTTAAATCCATCAGAGAATACAAGAAGCAGTCCATGCTGGCTCCGATCCTTGTCATCCTCGAAGTACTGATGGAAGTGCTCATTCCTCTGGAGATGGCAAAGATCATCGACGTTGGTATCGCCAACGGTGATCTGGGATACATCGTACAGAGGGGGATCATCCTGGTCGCAATGGCGATGCTCGCGCTGTTTTTTGGCGTGCAGGCCGGAAATATGGCAGCAGTTGCAGCGGCAGGATATGCGAAAAATCTTCGTCACGATATTTTTTATAAGGTACAGGATTTTTCATTCAAAAACATTGACCATTTTTCCACATCCGGTCTGGTCACACGAATGACGACCGATATCACAAACGTACAGATGGCATACATGATGAGTATCCGTCTTCTGGCGAGAGCTCCGATCATGGTGATCTTATCCTGGGTCATGACACTTTTGATCAATGTCAAGATCGCACTTCTGTTCCTGGTCGTGATCCCGGTTCTCGGCGGCGCACTGATGTACATTGCAAAAAAAGCACATCCGCATTTTATCAAAGTATTTGACGAGTACGATGAGCTGAACAATTCCGTTCAGGAAAACGTCAACGCTGCCCGTGTAGTGAAAGCTTTTGTAAGAGAAGATTATGAGGTAAATAAATTCCATGGGGTATCCAAATACGTTTATACCCTGTTCACAAAGGCTGAAAAGATCGTTGCATGGAATGCGCCGACCATGCAGTTTATGATGTATGCGGTCGTTCTTCTGATCGCTGTGATCGGTGGACGCAGTATTGTGTTTGGAACCATGGAGACAGGTGAGCTGACAAGTGTGATCGTCTATGCACTGCAGATCCTGATGTCTCTGAATATGGTAACTTTTGTATTTGTCATGATCATGATCGCAGAGGCTTCTACAGATCGTATCACAGAGGTTCTTAATGAAGTGCCTGAGATGCAGGACAGATCTGATGCAGTCAGAGAAGTCCCGAGCGGCGATATCGTTTTTGACCATGTAAACTTCAGCTATGCCGGAGAGGGCGGAAATCTTTCGCTGAAAGATGTAAACCTTCATATTAAATCCGGACAGACAGTCGGAATCATCGGTGGAACAGGAAGTGCCAAATCCACACTGGTTCAGATGATCCCGAGACTTTACGATGTCACCGGCGGTGCAGTCAAAGTTGGCGGGATCGATGTAAGAGACTACAACCTGGAAGTGCTCCGTGATCAGGTATCCATGGTGCTCCAGAAAAACGTCCTTTTCTCTGGTTCCATCTACGAAAACATCCGTTGGGGTGATGAGCATGCTTCTGACGAAGAAGTAAGACGTGTATGTAAGCTGGCGCAGGCAGATGGTTTCGTTACAGAATTCCCGAATGGCTACGATACCATGATCGTTCAGGGTGGAAATAACGTTTCCGGTGGCCAGAAACAGCGACTATGTATCGCACGTGCTCTTCTGAAAAAACCGAAGATCCTGATCCTTGACGATTCTACCAGTGCGGTAGATACCAAGACAGATGCCCTGATCCGTAAAGCTTTCCGCGAGGAGATCCCGGATACGACCAAGATCATCATTGCACAGCGTGTTTCTTCTATAGAAGATGCGGACCAGATCATTGTTCTGGATGGCGGCCAGATTGTCGGAGTGGGAACTCCCGAAGAACTTCTGAAGACAAATGAAATTTACAGAGAAGTATACGAATCTCAGGTGAAGGGAGGCGAAGAGGATGAGTAATAACAGCAAAAATAAAAAACCGCGAATGACAAAGAAAGATCTGCAGACAGCAAAGCGTCTTATGAAATATATGACAGGAAAATACAAATTTCAGTTTATCCTTGTATTTTTCTGTATCCTGATCAGTGCGGTGGCAACAACAGCAGTTTCTCTTTCTCTGAGATATCTTCTGGATGATTTTATCCTTCCTCTGATTGGACAGAAGAGCCCGGATTTCGCCGGACTTTATAAGGCGCTGACGGTTCTTGGATGTGTCTTCCTGGCAGGTGTTGCTGCGACTTTTATCTATACAAGGATGATGGTATATATCGGACAGGGCGTCTTAAAGAGAGTGCGAGACGATATGTTTGAACATATGCAGACTCTGCCGATCCGCTATTTTGACCAGAATACAAACGGTTCGATCATGAGTCTTTATACGAATGATACGGATACCCTGAGACAGATGATCAGCCAGGCGATCCCGCAGGCGCTGATGGCACTGTTTACGATTGTCGTTACCTTTATTTCCATGCTGGTTCTGAGCCCGCTGCTCACGATCCTGGCGGTTTTGATCATTTTCCTGATGCTGTTTGTCACAGGAAAGATCGGTGCAAAGAGTGGAAAATACTTCGTTCGACAGCAGATGTCCCTCGCAGATGTGACAGGTTTTGTCGAAGAGCGTATGAACGGACAGCGTGTTGTCAAAGTTTTTAACCATGAAAAGAAATCCGAAGAGGAATTTGACAAACTGAACGAGGCTCTTTTTGAGAGTGCGGCACAGGCGAACAAATACGGTAACATGATGGGACCGGTCATCGGAAACATCGGAAACCTGCAGTTTGTCCTGACAGCAGTTCTCGGCGGGATCCTTTCCGTTGCAGGAGTTGGGGGAATCACACTTGGTGTCATGGCTTCCTACCTGCAGTTTACCAAGAGCTTTACACAGCCGTTCATGCAGGTGGCACAGCAGTTTAACTCCATCGTCATGGCACTTGCCGGTGCAGAGCGTATCTTTAACCTGATCGATGAGAAGCCGGAGGATGACGAAGGTTATGTAACTCTCGTCAATGCGAAAAAAGATGCCAACGGAAACATCACAGAGTGCAAGGAGAGAACGGGCATGTGGGCATGGAAACATCCGCATTCCGCAGACGGTTCTGTATCTTACACAGAGCTCAAAGGTGATGTAAGGTTCGAAGATGTAACTTTTGGCTACAATGAGGACAAAACCATCCTCCACGACATCAGCCTCTATGCAAAACCGGGTCAGAAACTTGCATTCGTAGGTTCTACCGGAGCAGGAAAAACAACGATCACCAACCTGATCAACCGTTTCTACGATATCCAGGATGGAAAGATCCGTTATGATGGAATCAATATCACAAAGATCAAAAAAGACGACCTGAGACATTCCCTCGGTATCGTTCTTCAGGATACACACCTGTTTACCGGAACGATCCGTGACAACATCCGTTACGGTAAGCTGGATGCGACAGATGAGGAAATCTATGCAGCAGCAAAACTTGCCCATGCAGATCAGTTTATCCAGATGCTTCCGAAGGGATATGATACCATGTTAAGTGGTGACGGCGAGGAATTATCCCAGGGGCAGAGACAGCTTCTCTCCATTGCCAGGGCAGCCGTTGCAGACCCGCCGGTACTCATTCTTGATGAGGCAACTTCAAGCATCGATACCCGTACAGAGAGCATTGTTCAGCAGGGTATGGACAACCTGATGAAAGACCGTACCGTATTTGTTATCGCCCACAGACTTTCTACAATTCGAAACAGCGATGCGATCATTGTTCTGGAACACGGAAAGATCATCGAGAGAGGTGACCATAAGGACCTGATCAAGCAGAAAGGTACTTATTATCAGCTTTACACAGGAAAGCTGGAACTTTCATAAAAAAAATAAAAGATCATCCTACGACAAAGAGAAATGGCAGACGTTCTGTTTACGCAGGGCCGATGCCATTTCTTTTTTTGTTTTTATGAAACAGAAACGAAAACGATTTCATATATTATGCACAAAAAGACATTGAAAATATTATATAAAACGCCAGTTTACAAATATATCGACAAGAAATATAATAAAATTAATGAAAACGATTACATATTAATATAAAAGGGAGAAATGAAAGATCTATGAAACCAAAAGCTATTTTTCTGGATATTGATGGAACACTGACAGAGCCGGGAACCAATGTGCCTCCGGCTTCTGCCCTGGAAGCGATCAGGAGGGCACAGGAAGCAGGAAATTATGTTTTTCTCTGCACAGGACGCAATTATGCAATGCTGTCTCCACTTCTGAAATACGGATTTGACGGAGTTGTGGCAAGCTCCGGTGGTTATGTGGCGTGCAGGGACGAGGTAATCTACGACAGCCCGATGACAGACGAGGAGCGTGACCGCATGAGCCGGCTTCTGAAAGAAAACGGGATCTTCCGGACGATCGAGTGCGTGGAGGGAGCTTTTACAGATGACGGCTTCAAGAACTTACTCAGAGAACATGCAAACGAAGGGGAAAACAGTGAAATGCTCCGCTGGCAGGAACAGATCGAGAAGGATCTGAATATCTTACCAATGGAAGCCTACAAGGGTCAGGCGGTATACAAGATGGTCGTTATGAGTCCGTCCATGGAAAGTCTTGAGATCTGCCGGGAAGAACTGAAGGATGATTTTTCCTTCTGTATCCAGGAGCCGAGAGGCGGGTTTGTAAACGGCGAGATCATAAGCCGCAGATTTGACAAAGGAACCGGCGTGCTGAAAGTATGTGAACATCTGGGGATTCCCCTGGAAGATTCGGTCGGCTTCGGCGACAGTATGAATGACAAGGAAATGCTGGAAGTCGCAGGATTAAGTGTCTGCATGGAAAACGGCAGTGCGGAGATGAAGAAGATCGCCGACGTGATCTGCCCGTCCGTGACAGAAGATGGAATAAAAAAAGCATTTGAAAAATATCATTTAATGTAATGCTTTGATGCAGCCTTTTGAAGACTGCAAACAGGAGGTGAAAACGATTACAGAAATATACACAAAAATGACCTTTGATGTTTGGCTGAAATGCCGGTTTACAAATGAAACAAAAAGGGTTATATTAAAGATACGAAATGTAAACGATTTCACACAAGAGCGCAAAGTAAAAACAAAGGAAAGAGGGAGAGAAAATGGCAATGGATTATGCAAAGTGTGCAAAAGAAATCTTTGATACCGTTGGCGGCAGATCCAATCTTGTAAGTGCGGCACATTGTGCAACGAGACTGCGTCTGGTAACGGTAGACAACAGCAAGATCGATATGAAGAAACTTGAGAACATCAATGGTGTGAAAGGTGTTTTCAGTAACAACGGACAGCTTCAGCTCATCATCGGAACCGGCACAGTAAATAAGGTATACGATGAATTCCTCAAGGTCAGCGGAATGACAGCAGCGACCAAAGAAGAGGTGAAGGCAGCAGCGGCAGCGAAACAGCCGGTATTTAAACGAATGATCAAGGCACTGGGAGATGTTTTCGTGCCGATCCTTCCGGCGATCGTAGCATCTGGTCTTATGATGGGACTGGTAGAGGCACTTGGTAAGGCAATGCCTGCATTTGCAGGAAGCGACTGGTACGGGATCCTCGACCTGTTTTCAAACACAGCATTTACCTTCCTGCCGATCCTGATCGCAGTATCTGCGGCAAGAGTATTCGGCGGAAATATTTTCCTGGGTGCAGTCATCGGTATGATCATGATCCACCCGAACCTTATCAACGCATGGTCTGTAGCATCTATGGATGCAGCTGACATCCCGGTATGGCATCTGTTTGGATTTTCCATCAGACAGGTTGGATATCAGGGTCATGTAATTCCTGTTATCATCGCAGTATGGATCATGTGCAAGCTGGAGAACTGGCTGCATAAACATGTTCCGGAGATGATTGACCTTTTTGTAACGCCACTTTGTACCGTACTGATCACAGGTTTCCTTACCATCGGACTGATCGGACCGGTATTCTCCACAGCAGAAACTTATGTACTTGAATTTGCGTCCTGGATCATCACAGTAGGACACGGAATCGGAGCAATGATCATGGGTGCGATCTATCCGCTCACAGTAGTCTGCGGTATCCACCACATGTACAATGTAATTGAAGCAGGTATGCTTGCTTCTGACGGGCTGAATATCTGGATGCCGATCGCATCCGCAGCAAACTTTGCACAGGGAGCTGCCTGCCTCGCAGTCGGCCTCAAAGCAAGAAACTACAAGACAAAATCAATCTCCATCCCGTCTGCATTATCCGCAGCACTTGGAATTACAGAACCGGCGATCTTCGGTGTAAACCTTCGTTTCATGAAACCTTTTGTATGTGGTATGGCAGGTGGTGCCGTTGGAGCCCTGCTTGGATCCATTTTCCACATTGGAGCAACTTCTTACGGAGTTACAGGAATCCCGGGATTCCTTACCACACTGGATTATTCCGCACAGTATGCGATCATGCTGGCAGTTTCCTTCGCAGTAGCATTCGCACTGACCTGGTTCACCTGGAAAGAAGACCCGGAAGATGCCAAAGTGACAGCAGCAAAAACAGATGACGCTCCGACAGCAACAGAAGAGACAGCAGAAGAAGTAACGGTAGACGGTACAGCAAAGAAACTGTATGCACCGATCCAGGGAACCATTGTTCCGAGAAATGAGATCCCGGATGATACGTTTGCAGCAGGCGTTCTCGGTGACGGTGTCGGAATCGACCCGGAAGAAGGCGTTGTCGTGGCTCCGTTTGACGGCGAGATCTCTTCTGTAACAGATACAAAACATGCAATCGGTATCACAGGACCGGCAGATATGGAAGTCCTGATCCATGTAGGTGTTGATACCGTAAACATGAAAGGTGACGGATTTGAGCTTCTGGTAGAAGAAGGACAGAAAGTCAAAGCAGGCCAGAAGCTGATGACTTTTGACATCGCAAAGATCAAAGCAGCCGGATACAGCCCGGTAGCGGCAGTGCTTCTGACAAACAGTGATGATTATCCGGAATTTAAAGTAGTAAAAACAGGAAAGACCCAGAGACTGGAAGAAGTCTTTACCGTATAAAATTAAATAATAAGTAAGAGAAGGCACTGTCAGATTCCTGGATTAGATCCGTATTTGACAGTGCCTTTTTTTTATGAAACGTGGTAACAAAAGCAAAATTGTGTTATACTACAGCAAAGGGGAAAAAGCATGAATATAAGTGAAATAGCAAAATTAGCAGGTGTGTCCAGTGCGGCAGTTTCTCGTTACTTTAACAACGGATATATTTCAGAAGAGAAGAAAGAGGCGATCCGCAAAGTTGTAGAGCAGACAGGCTATCGCCCTTCCATCCAGGCACAGACACTCCGTACCAAAAAAACAAAAATGATCGGTGTGATCGTACCAAAGATCGCATCCGCATCCATAGGCAAGATCGTAGAAGGAGTTCTCTCTGTACTGAATGAGAGCGGTTATCAGATGCTCCTCGCGGTGACACAGAACGATCCGAAGAAAGAACTGGAATATCTTTCTGCTTTTAACGACAAGCAGGTGGACGGCGTGATCCTCGCTGCGACAGTAGTGACCGCCGAGCATAAGAAGATCCTTAAGAACCTGTCTGTACCGGTGATCCTGGTAGGACAGCAGTATTCCGGCCATTGCTGTGTGTATCATGATGATTATCACGCTACCAGAGATCTCACAGAAGCCGTTCTCGATATGGGAAGGAAAAATCCGGGATATATCGGCGCGATCATGCAGGACAAGGCAGTTGGCGCAGAACGTTTTGGCGGTTATGAAGATGCTGTAAAAAAAGCCGGCATAGAGAAGGCGGCACAGCAGACGGTGATTTCTGCATTTACTTCTGATTCCGGTTATGAGAAGGCGGGAGAACTGCTTGCGAAGTATCCGGAGCTTGATGCAGTCATCTGTGCGACAGATACCATGGCTGCCGGAGCCGTCCGTTATCTGAGAGAGCATGGAAAGAAAGTCCCGGAGGATATTCTGGTTGCGGGACATGGAGATTCTGAGATCGCGAGAGTGATCACACCGCCGATCCCTACCGTGCATTTTTCTTATGAGAAGAGCGGTGAGATGGCAGTGGAGATGCTGATCGAAATGATGGGACAGGGTGAAACAGCGGTCAGAGAGGTGAAGCTTGGCTATTCTCTGATCAATATATAATAAAAGAAATGGGGTGCGTTTTTTGCTGAAAACATGGATACCGGGAGAAACTCCCGAGAAAGAGGAACTGAAACAGCAGCTCGATGCGGCAAGAAAGAAACTTTATGATCTTCAGATGAAGATCAAGGAGCACAAACTTCCGGTGCTGGTGCTTTTTGAGGGATGGAGTGCCGCCGGCAAGGGCAGTATGATCGGCAAGGTGATCAAGAATATCGACCCGAGATTTTTTAAGGTGGCGACGATGTCAGCTCCGTCTGAGGAGGAACTGCGCAGACCATTTCTTTACCGCTACATGTGCCAGATCCCGGAGCAGGGCAAATTTACTTTTCTGGATTCCGGATGGATGGAGCAGACGACGCAGGAAGTGCTCCGTAAGGAACTGACCGGAGAGGATTATGAGAAGCGGATCGAGAGCATCCGCCGGTTTGAGCGTCAGCTTACGGATAATGGTTATCTGGTGCTCAAGTTCTTTATGCAGATCGACAAAGAAGAGCAGAAATTCCGCATGGATAAACTCTGTTCCAGTCAGGATACACGCTGGAGAGTGTCAGAATTCGACAAATGGCAGCAGGAACATTACCGCAAATGCGAGAAAGTCTATGACCGCTATCTCAAGGATACGAATGCATCAACCTCTCCATGGTATATCATAGACGCCAGGGACAAGAAATGGGCAGAATTACAGGTGATGGATACACTGGTGAGCAGCATTGAGGTTGCCCTCCAGAACCAGAGCCATTCCGTTCCGATCCTTCAGAATATCTTCCCTTTGGTAAAGATGCCGAAACTGGCAGATGTTGAGCTTGCCGGCAAGACGATCGACGATGAGGAATATGAGAAGGAACTTAAGAAACTCCAGAGTAAATTAAGTGAACTCCATAACCGTCTCTACCGCAAACGGATCCCGGTGATCATCACATACGAAGGATGGGATGCTGCCGGCAAGGGTGGAAATATCAAGAGAATCACAGGTGCACTTGATCCACGCGGATACGAGGTGCATCCGATCGCCAGCCCGGAACCACACGAAAAAGCCCGCCATTATCTGTGGCGTTTCTGGACGAGACTTCCAAAGGACGGTCATATCGCAATTTTTGACCGTACCTGGTATGGACGCGTCATGGTGGAGCGACTGGAAGGATTCTGCAGTGAAAATGACTGGAAACGCGCTTACAATGAAATGAACGAATTTGAGAAAGAACTGTCCGACTGGGGAGCTGTGATCATCAAATTCTGGGTTCAGATTGACAAGGATACACAGCTTGCACGGTTTAATGACCGTCAGAACAATCCTGAGAAACAATGGAAGATCACGGATGAGGACTGGAGAAACCGTGAGAAATGGGATCAGTATGAGGAGGCGGTCAATGAAATGCTCAAGAAGACTAGTACGGCTTATGCGCCGTGGCATATTCTTGAGTCGGTGGATAAGAAGTATGCGCGGATCAAGGCGCTCAAGATTGTGATCAAAGAGTTGGAAAAAGCCCTGAAATAAGGGCTTTTTTTGATGCCCGTATTATCTTTGCTTTTTATTATTTCCTTTGATCCTGGGGATTTGGCTGCTTGGGAGCAGAGCAAACCGCGAAGGGACGTCGCCCGTCCCCTCGCCACCCCTCGGCTGGGTGTTTGACGGAAATTTTGTCGTGTGGGATGCCCTTTGAAAAATTCTCCTGGTGCAACAAGTCGGGAAACTTTCGTATAAATGGATTCGAAATTTGCACTGTGTCTCAGGGTGCCTGCGTCTGCATTTTCTAAGGCTCCCCCACAAGACAAAATTCCCGTCAAACATTCAGGAGGGCACTGAAAAAGTCTACAAGGTAACCGCCTTAACAAAAAAGTGTCGATACAAATCGACGGGTCCCAGGGCAGTACCCTACGGCTCCATAAACTTTTTTAGTTCATCCATAAAAGTACTAACATCCTTAAACTCACGATACACCGACGCAAACCGCACATATGCAACAGCATCGAGATCCTTCAAATGCTCCATAACGATCTCGCCGATGCGAGTACTGGAAATCTCCTTATCCGCGCTCTCAAAAATAGACCCCTCGATGGAGTCAATCATAGACTCAATCTTCTCGATCGGGATCGGGCGTTTGTAGCACGCACGAAGAACACCGTCCTGGATCTTAGAACGGTGATAAGCTTCTCTTGTCTGATCCTTCTTGATGACACTTAATGGAATAGTCTCAACCTTCTCATAAGTGGTAAATCTCTTGCCGCAGGATTCACACATCCTTCTCCTGCGGATCGCATTGGTATCTTCGACAGGTCTGGAATCAACGACCTTGGTATTATCCTGATTACAAAATGGGCATCTCACGGTATTATCCCTCTTTTCCCTTTTATGGGCTAATTATACTGTATTTTTTTGGGTAATGTCAATAAATTACAGTGTATATTTCCGGCATTTTATGCATATATTTTTGAAAAAAATGGTGTCTGTATGCGTCTTTGCGAATTAAGGCAAAAAGAGATCATAAATATCCGCACCTGCAGAAGTCTTGGCTGTCCGATCGATCTGGAATTTGATGAAAGAAGCGGAAAGATCACAGCACTGATCGTTCCCGGACCTGGCAGATTCTGCTGTTTCTGGGGACGGGAAAGTGAATTTATCATCCCATGGAGCAGCGTCCGTCAGATCGGAGGAGATATCATCCTGGTGGAACTCCCGGAAGAAAAATGTCCTCACAGATAGTACCTTTTGCAAAACTGTCAAGGACTTATATTTTTTATATTTTTCGCAAAAAAGAATATTTCATATCCTCCCTGAGAATCATCTTTAGTACCAACTGAAATAAGGAGGATATTTCGATGGCACTAAACAAAGTTGAGATCTGCGGAGTGAACACAGCCAGTCTTCCAGTTCTGGCTCCGGAGGAGAAGGAGGAACTTTTTGAAAAGATAAAAGCCGGTGATAAGGAAGCGAGAGAGCGTTACATCAAGGGAAATCTGCGGCTTGTCTTAAGTGTGATCAAACGATTTCAGAACAGCAGTGAAAATGCGGATGATCTTTTTCAGATCGGCTGTATCGGACTTATGAAGGCCATTGATAATTTTGACACGACTTTGATGGTCAAGTTTTCTACTTATGCAGTGCCAATGATCATAGGGGAGATCCGGAGGTATCTGCGGGACAACAGCAGTATCCGTGTCAGCCGTTCGCTTCGTGACATTGCGTACAAGGCAATCTATGCCAAAGAAAGTTACATGAAAAAGAACCTGCGGGAACCGACGATCGCGGAGATCGCAGAAGAGATTGGGATTGAAAAAGAGATGATCGTGTACGCCCTCGATGCGATCCAGAACCCGGTCAGTCTCTTTGAACCGGTATATTCTGAAGGGGGAGACACCCTGTATGTGATGGATCAGATCAGTGACAAGAAAAACAAAGAAGATCACTGGCTGGAAAATCTTTCGCTCAGAGAGGCGATGAACCGCCTCGGGGAGAGGGAGAGACACATCATTGATATGCGGTTTTATGAGGGAAAAACGCAGATGGAAGTGGCAGAAGAGATCGGGATCTCCCAGGCGCAGGTCAGCCGTCTGGAAAAAACTGCCCTTCGAAATATGAGAAATTATCTTCGTCCATAACAAAAAGCTCCGGCATGAAAACCGGAGCTTTTTGAATATCAATGATTCGCAGAGGAGGAAATTAATTAAACAAGGCCCTGAGCGATCATTGCGTCTACAACTTTTTCGAAGCCGGCGATGTTAGCACCTGCAACGAAGTTATCTGGCATGTCATAACGTTTTGCAGCGTCATCGATCTTAGCGTAGATGTCTTTCATGATCTGATGAAGTTTGGCATCAACTTCTTCTGCTGTCCAGGAAAGTCTCTGGGAGTTCTGGCTCATTTCCAGTGCGGAAGTAGCAACACCACCGGCGTTGGATGCTTTTCCAGGAAGGAAGAGAACGCCGTTTGCCATAGCGTATTCTGTAGCTTCTCTTGTAGTAGGCATGTTAGCACCTTCTACGATATATTTGCAGCCGTTTGCTATCAGAGTCTTAACGCCGTCAACATCAAGTTCGTTCTGAGTTGCGCATGGAAGGTAAACATCACATTTGATGTTCCAGATTCCAGTACCTTCTGTGTAGGTAGCACCTTCTACACGGTCAGCATATTCTTTGATACGTCCACGTTTTACTTCTTTGATGTCTTTGACAACGTCGAGATTGATTCCGTTTGGATCATATACATATCCGTTAGAGTCACACAGAGCAACAACTTTGGCACCAAGCTGAGTAGCTTTCTGGATTGCATAGATTGCAACGTTTCCGGAACCTGTAACAACGACTGTCTTTCCTTCGAGAGAATCGTTGTGAGCCTGCATCAGCTCGTTGAGGATATATACAACACCGTATCCTGTTGCTTCTGTACGGATGAGGGATCCGCCGTAGGTAAGTCCTTTACCTGTCAGAACGCCTTCATAGAGGCCACGGATACGTTTGTACTGTCCGAACAGGAATCCGATCTCACGTCCGCCAACACCGATATCACCAGCCGGTACGTCTGTGTCAGCACCGATATATTTGGAAAGCTCTGTCATAAAGCTCTGGCAGAATGCCATAACTTCTCTGTCGGATTTGCCTTTAGGATCGAAGTTGGAACCACCTTTACCACCACCGATCGGAAGACCTGTCAGAGAGTTCTTGAATACCTGCTCGAAACCAAGGAATTTAAGAATGCTCTGGTTTACTGTAGGATGGAAACGAAGACCTCCCTTGTAAGGTCCGATTGCACTGTTGAACTGTACACGGTATCCTTTGTTGATCTGTACGTTCCCGTTGTCATCGATCCACGGAACACGGAAAGAGATGATTCTTTCTGGCTCTACCAGACGCTCCAGGATGGAAAGGCTGCGGTATTTCTCCTCGTTACGGTCGATAACAACCTTAAGGGAATCCAGAACTTCTTTTACTGCCTGATGAAATTCCGGTTCACCAGGATTCTGTGCAACGACTCTTTCATAAACTTCTTCTGTGTAAGACATGACGATTTTCCTCCTCGTTTGTTTGCGTATAAAATAATAACGTCTTTGTGGGGCTTACAAATGCCCAGACACTATTATACACGAAAGTGGTAAAGTTGAAAAGGGGAATATTAATTTTTTTTATATCTTACTAAATTTGTATGAATATGACAATAATATCCGAAATTTTTTCATCTTGATAAAATGACCTGAATATGAGATTATAGTAAAAACTATGTAAAATCTCAGAGAGGAGTGAAAAAAATGAGAACATTTGACAAATCTGCCAAGCTAGATAATGTACTGTATGATGTAAGAGGACCGGTGGTTGACGAGGCGGCGAAGATGGAGGAAGAGGGTAAGGAGATCCTGAAGCTTAATATCGGAAATCCATATCCTTTTGGTTTCTCAGCTCCTCAGGAAGTGATCCTGGACATGCTGAGTAATATCCGCACTTCACAGGGCTATTCTGATTCCAAGGGTATTTTTTCTGCCCGCAAGGCGATCATGCAGTATGCACAGCTTCGCGGGATCCCGAATGTGACCATGAATGATATCTATACAGGAAATGGTGTCAGTGAACTTATCAGCCTGTGTATGCAGGCACTTCTGGATAATGGAGATGAGATTTTGATCCCGGCACCGGATTATCCGCTGTGGACGGCGACTGCGACACTGGCAGGAGGCAAGGTCGTACATTATATCTGTGACGAGCAGTCTGACTGGTATCCAGATATCGAGGATATCAGAAGCAAGATCACGGACAGGACCAAAGCGATCGTTATCATCAACCCGAATAACCCGACAGGTGCTGTCTATCCGAAGGAGATCCTGGAGCAGATCGCGCAGATCGCCAGAGAGAAGGAACTGATCATTTTTTCTGATGAGATCTATGACCGTCTTGTCATGGACGGATATCAGCATACTTCGATCGCATCTCTTGCACCGGATGTATTCTGCGTGACATTTTCCGGACTTTCCAAATCCCATATGATCGCAGGATTCCGTATCGGCTGGATGATCTTAAGCGGAGCCAAGGAGCGTGCGAAGGGTTATATAGAAGGAATCAAGATGCTTTCTTCCATGCGTCTCTGTTCCAATGTGCCGGCGCAGGCGATAGTACAGACTGCCCTTGGCGGTTACCAGAGCGTTGCAGAGTATGTGAAACCGGGCGGAAGAGTTTATGAGCAGAGAGAGTGCATTTACAATGCCTTAAAGGATATCCCGGGAATCAGCGTTGTGAAGCCGCATGCGGCATTTTATATTTTCCCGAAACTGGATGTGGAGAAATTTAATATCACGGATGACGAGCAGTTTGCACTGGATTTCCTGCATGAGAAGCAGGTGCTTCTTGTACCGGGCAAAGGCTTCAACTGGGGTGCACCGGATCATTTCCGTGTGGTTTATCTGCCGAATACAAGGCAGCTTGAGACTGCTTCACAGAAACTTAAAGAATTTTTGAGCACCTACCGTCAGGGCAGATAAAGGAAAGCCTGGCAAAGGCAGTGTGCATTTTTGGGATAGACCAAAATGAGTTTTGATGGTATACTGTATCTACTGTGTTGTAAACGATTACTGCGAACAGTAACGTAAAACTACGGTAACAACGGGGAGGGAGTTTGATCGAGAAAAAGCAAAGGACTTGAAAGGAGACTTACAATGGCAGGATTTAATATGAAGGTAACACCGGAGATCGAACAGCTTACAGAGGCATGTAAGGACCACACTACGATGGATCTTTCTTTATATGGTAAGTATGATGTCAAGCGTGGTCTGCGTGATATCAATGGTAAGGGTGTTCTCGCCGGACTGACCCAGGTGTCCAATGTACAGGCGGTCAAGGTTGTAGACGGTAAGGAGGTTCCATGTGCAGGAAGCCTTTATTACAGAGGTTACAATATCAAAGATCTCACGAACGGTTTTGTCAAGGATAACCGTTTTGGTTTCGAAGAGACTACATATCTTCTTCTGTTCGGTACTCTGCCGAATGAGAAGCAGCTTGAGGATTTTAAGGAACTTCTGGCAAATCAGCGGTCACTTCCGCGAAATTTTGTCAGGGATGTCATCATGAAGGCACCGGGACGTGATATCATGAATGCTCTGTCAAGAAGTGTCCTTACTTTGTATTCTTATGACAATAATCCGGATGATATTTCCTTACCGAATGTTCTGAGACAGTGCCTGAATCTGATCAGTATTTTTCCACTGTTGTCAGTTTATGGTTATCAGGCGTATAATCATTATGTGAGAGGCAAGAGTCTTTATATCCACAATCCGAAGAAGGAACTTTCCACAGCGGAAAATATCCTCCGTATGCTGCGCCCGGATAAGCAATACACAGATCTGGAAGCGAAGATCCTGGATCTTGCCCTGATCCTTCACATGGAGCATGGCGGTGGTAACAACTCTACATTTACCACACATGTTGTGTCTTCATCCGGAACAGATACCTATTCCGCGATCGCGGCATCACTTGGTTCCCTCAAAGGACCAAAGCACGGCGGTGCCAACATCAAGGTTGTCCAGATGTTCCAGGATATGAAGAAGGAAGTCAAGAACTGGGAAGATGAGGATGCGGTGAGAGCATATCTCAAGCGTCTCCTTCATAAAGAAGCCTTTGATAAGAGAGGTCTGATCTATGGTATGGGTCATGCGATCTATTCTGTTTCCGATCCGAGAGCAGAAGTCCTTCGAGGTTTTGTAGAAAGCCTCGCGAAAGAAAAGGGACGCATGAAGGATTACAGACTGTACTCCATGGTTGAGTGGATGGCTCCTGAAGTTATCGCAGAGGAACGACGCATCTACAAGGGTGTCAGCGCGAACGTGGACTTTTACAGCGGCTTTGTATACAGCATGCTGGATCTGCCGCTTGAGCTGTACACACCAATGTTTGCGGTTGCCCGTATCGTAGGATGGAGCGCGCATCGTATGGAAGAGCTGATCAATACAGACAAGATCATCCGTCCTGCATACAAGAACGTGCTTCCGGCAGCGGAGTATGTACCGCTTAAAGAAAGATAGACAGGAGAAGAAAATGTTTCGATGTTTTTTTCCGGATGAATATGTGGATTCCACATATGTGATCGATTTTGAAAAACTGTATCAGGAAGGATACAGAGGTTTGATCTTTGATATTGATAATACACTTGTGCCGCATGGGGCACCGGCAGATACACGTGCGATCGCACTGTTTCGGCGTCTTAAGAAGCTGGGATTTGGCTGCTGCCTTTTATCCAACAATCAGAAGAAGAGAGTGGCTTCTTTTAATGATGCGGTCCAGGTGAATTATATTGAGAACGCACACAAGCCTTCTGTGAGAAATTATAACAGGGCAATGGAGATTCTGGGTACGAATACTGAGAATACCATTTTTATAGGAGATCAGCTTTTTACCGATGTATACGGAGCCAAGAGAGCCGGCATCCGCAATATTCTGGTCAAGCCGATCGATCCGAAAGAAGAAATCCAGATCGTGCTCAAGCGCTATCTGGAAAAAATAGTACTATACTTTTATGAGAAAGAGGAGGGGATTTCATGAACCATGTGGTGATCATCGGGTTTATGGGTTCAGGTAAAACAAGAGTAGGAAAACAGCTGTCCAAGGATCTGGGGTTATCATTTGTCGATCTGGAGAGACTGATCACAAGAAAGATGAACATGTCTGCCAGAGAGATCTTTCAGCGGTTTGGTGAACCGTATTACCGTGCACTGGAGACAGTTGCACTCAAACAGTTTATTCAGGACAATGAACGCAGAGTCATTTCTCTGGGAGCAGGACTTCCGCTTCAGGAGCAGAATGAGAAATATCTCAAGGAGCTCGGCACAGTCGTTTATCTGAAGGGTTCACTGGCAACTCTCAAGAAACGTCTGGAAGGTTCCAGCAAGGATCCGATGCTTGACGGTGATGACCGCGATGAGAAGATCAAGAAGCTTCTGAAACAGAGAGATCCGGTTTATCAGAAGTTTGCAGACGTTACGGTTGTTACCGGAGAGAAGCCATTTGAAGAGCTGATCAAAGAAATTGAAGAGAAATTAGCTGCACAATAAAAAAAGTAGTTGAAAAATCTTCATGTGTATTATAAAATAATTGATAGCGACAACATAAGAAGGAGGAAATTAAAATGATTTCAGCAGGTGATTTCAGAAACGGTGTCACAATTGAAATTGAAGGAAATGTATGTCAGATCGTTGAGTTCCAGCATGTAAAACCTGGAAAGGGCGCTGCATTCGTAAGAACAAAATATAAAAATATCATTACAGGAGCTGTACTGGAGAAATCTTTCCGTCCAACAGAGAAGTTCCCGCAGGCACGTATCGACCGTGTAGACATGAGCTATCTGTACAACGATGGAGATCTTTACAACTTCATGAATGTTGAGACTTATGACCAGGTTGCACTTACCAAAGAGCAGGTTGGAGATTCTCTCAAATTCGTTAAGGAGAACGAAGTTGTTAAAGTTTGCTCCTGGAACGGAAACGTATATGCAATCGAGCCGCCTCTGTTCGTAGAGCTTGAGGTTATCGAGACTGAGCCAGGATTCGCTGGAAACACAGCACAGGGTGCTACCAAACCGGCAACTGTTGAGACTGGCGCACAGGTAATGGTTCCTCTGTTTGTAAACCAGGGCGACAAACTGAAAATCGATACAAGAACAGGTGAATATCTGTCTCGTGTATAATTAATAGGAAATGATAGGATACCACCGGAGAGATTCGGTGGTATTTTTTATGGAGAGGCGTGTGATTTGGCTGATTGTGGTGGGGGCATGCATGAATTGGAAGAGGGCATCGATTTTGAAGGATTTGGAGATATTCGATGCGGGATATTGTTGGCTTTTGAGGATTTTGAGGCATCGAAAATGTTGGAATGAGAAGATTCCGATGTAGAACATTTTTTATGGGATAAGGAGACTAATATTATGGAATACAGAACACTTGGAAAAACAGGATTAAAGATCTCGCGTATGGGATTTGGAGGAATTCCGATCCAGAAGATTGACGAGGAAGGCACCAGAAAACTGCTTCACGAGATGATGGAGATGGGAGTCAACTATATTGATTCTGCAAGAGGATATACCGTCAGTGAGCAGTACATCGGATATGGTCTGGAGGGAATCCGTGATAAATTTGTGCTTGCGACCAAATCCATGTCCAGAACAAAAGAAGCAATGGCAGCGGATATTGAGACAAGTCTTGGAAATTTCCGCACAGACTATATCGACCTTTATCAGGTACACAACCCAAGCATGGAACAGCTTGATCAGGTGATCGGCGAGGGCGGTGCATTGGAAGCTCTGATGGAAGCGAAGGCAGCGGGCAAGATCGGACATATCGGACTGACTGCACATTCTACAGCTGTTTTTGAGCGTGCACTGGGACTTGACTGGGTGGAAACGATCATGTTCCCATACAATATCGTAGAACAGCAGGGTGCAGAACTCATCCATAAATGCGCAGAGAAAAACATCGGCTTTATCGATATGAAACCATTGGCAGGCGGTGCGATCGAGGATGCGACCCTGGCACTTCGCTATGTCTGTTCCAATCCTGATGTGACCGTCGTGATCCCGGGAATGGCAGAAGTCCGTGAACTGGAGCAGAACCTTGCCGCATGTTCCAACACAGAACCACTCGCCGACGAAGAATTAAAAGCAATGGACAAAGTCCGCGAACAGCTCGGTACCGATTTCTGCCGCAGATGCAACTACTGCGCGCCATGTACCGTTGGAATCAACATTCCAAGCGTGTTCCTGTTCGCAGGCTACCTTCAGAGATACGACCTCGCAGACTGGGCAAAAGACCGTTACAGCACACTGAAAGTAAAAGCTTCTGCCTGCATCGGCTGCGGCAAATGCGAGCCAAGATGCCCGTACCATCTGCCGATCCGCGAGAAACTCAAGAAGTGTGCGCAGGATATGGGAGAATAAATCTGTTTTTTACAGAAGAAAATCAAGGGAGATACACAAATGTTCAAAGATATTGTAAAAGCAAGCAGAAGCTACAGAGGTTATGACGAATCCTATCGTTTCAGAAGAGAAGAACTGGAGGATTTCGTGGACTGTGCACGTTTTGCACCATCCAGTGTGAATGCGCAGCCGTTTCGGTATTATCTGGCGTGGGAGAAGGAGGAGGTTGACCGTATCCAGAAACTGACAAACTGGGCGAGAGCACTCCCTGAGATGCAGCTTCCACATCCGGGAAAATGCCCGACCGGATTTATCATCATCTGTCAGGATCTGAATCTCGGAGCTTCTATCCCGAGATACCAGAAGGATGTTGGAATCGTTGCACAGACCATGCTTCTCGCAGCAGCTGAGAAAGGGCTCGGCGGTTGTATGATCGGAAATTACAATGCAGATTCCGTCAAAAAAGAACTGAGTCTGGCAGAAAATCTTGCCCCGGTACTGATCGTAGCGTTTGGCAAACCGGCAGAAGAGATCGTGATCAAAGAGATTGAGGAAGGTGAAAGTATCGCCTACTATCGCGCCGAAAACGATGTACACTACGTACCAAAACGCAAACTGTCAGATATCCTCATAAAGAAATAAATTACAAGAGATGAAAGAATAACCCATTCCAGAGCTGCTACAGTACCGGGATGGGTTATATTATTGGAATCATTTATATCTTTGGATATAAAGTTTGTGCAGTAGTGGAGGAAGCAAGAATCCCTGAGGTTTGATTGTGGGGAATGCCAAAACAGCATTCTTTTTGAAAGATCACTGATGTAGCTTTTATACAGACCAAAAATTGACATTTTTCAAACTGTTACATAAAAAACTGCCGATATAACGGCAGTTTTTTGTACTTTTTTTGACTTGTTATGACAAAAAAGGATGTGCTATAATAGACAGCAGTGAATTTTTTAGGAGGCGAAAAAAGTGAAATATCTGAGACAGTTTGGAATCATCCTTGCTGTGACCTGTGCGGGGGAGATCATGAAGTATTTTATCCCGCTTCCGATACCGGGCAGTATCTATGGACTGATTCTGATGTTTGTGCTTCTTTTGACAAAGGTGATCAAAGTAGAGCACGTAAAGGAGACCGGTGAATTTCTGATCGAGATCATGCCGCTTATGTTCATTCCGGCAGGCGTTGGTCTGATCACATCCTGGAGCCAGCTGCAGTCTTTTCTGGTGCCGCTCCTGGTAATCACAGTCGTATCGACGTTTGTAGTCATGATCGTTACAGGAAAGGTTACAGATTTTTTAATATCCAGAAAAGAGGGAAAGAAGTAAGATGGACAATTTAATCATGAGTTCGGCAACGGTAGGGATCGTGATCAGCCTTCTGGCATATGAGATCGGGCTTGCAGCACAGCGTAAATGGAAGCTGGCGTTATTAAATCCGCTTCTGATCTCTATTGCGATCGTGATCGCGTTTCTGGTAGTTTTTCATGTGGATTATGAAAGCTACAATATGAGTGCAAAATACCTGAGCTACCTTCTGACACCTGCGACGGTAAGCCTGGCGATCCCTCTGTATCTGCAGCTTGATCTGCTGAAAAAGAATATCGGGGCGATCTTTGGCGGAGTTATTTCAGGCGTTATCGCAAGTCTTGGAACGGTACTTGTAATGTCGATCGTATTCGGTCTGAGCCACAAAGAATATGTGACCATGCTTCCGAAGTCTATTACGACAGCAATCGGTATGGGCATTTCTGAGGAGCTTGGCGGATATGTGACAATTTCTGTTGCAGTGATCATCATTACAGGTGTTCTTGGAAACATGTTTGCAGAATACATCTGCAAACTGTTCCGCATCAAGAGTCCGATCTCCAGAGGACTTGCGATCGGTACAGCATCTCATGCGGTAGGTACAGCAAGAGCAATGGAGCTTGGAGAAGTAGAGGGAGCGATGAGCAGTCTGGCGATCGTTGTGTGCGGTCTGTGCACTGTCATTGGAGCTTCGATCTTTTCCTATCTCTGGTAAAATAAAAAGTAAAAGACATCGTAACTGTTCAGTATCCTCACAGTTACGAGTCAAAATGCATTCCAAATCACCTTCGGTGATGGCATTTTGACTTGTATGTCTCGGGATTTTGGCAAAAACATGCCAAAACACCTCGCGGGATATTACCTACTGAATAGTTTCAAGACATCAAAAAAAGAAACCGTGGAATCCAGTTAAAAAGGATTCTGCGGTTTCTTTTTTTGTTGTTTTGAAATGATTGCTGAAATTTTTATTCAGCCATTTTTTTCTGAACCAGTTCGAACTCGTCTGTGATCTCTTTGGATGGAGCTTTGGTAGCAAGGCTTACTACAATGATCATCACACTGGAGATCAGGAATGCCGGAAGGAGTTCATAGAAGTTCAGGAAGGAAACGTTTGGACGGACCAGATATTTCCATACGAATACCATAACACCGCCGGAAACCATTCCTGCGAGAGCTCCCTGCCAGTTGGTACGCTTCCAGAACAGTGCAAAGAGCACGACCGGACCGAATACAGCACCGAAACCTGCCCATGCAAAAGATACGATGTTGAATACAGAACTGTCCGGGTTGCGGGCAATGATAACTGCGATCACAGCAATCAAAAGCAGGGTAACACGGTCAGTGAGCATGGTCTCCTGTTTCTTCTTATTCTTCAGGACTGCACCGAAAAGGTCGGAAGAAACAGCAGAAGAAGCAGCCAGAAGCTGTGAATCTGCGGTGGACATCGTAGATGCCAGGATTCCTGCAAGGATCGTACCGCCGAGCAGTGCCGGAAGTACACCGTGTGTGCTCAAGAGGTCTGCAATCTTGACGATAATGGTTTCTGAATTAGCTCCATGAAGCATTTCCAGTTCGCCGGCTTCTGTCATTCCAAGACCGATGACACCGATCATAACGGCAACTGCGAGGGAAATCACAACCCAGGTAGTAGCCACTCTTCTGGATAAGGAAAGTTTCTTCTCATCTTCGATCGCCATGAAACGAAGAAGGATGTGAGGCATTCCGAAATATCCAAGTCCCCATGCCAGCATAGAAACGATGTTGATGAGCGGATAAGCTGCTTCTGTGCCTGTTTCCGGGTTGTAAGTGGTCATCATGGTAAGGTATCCAGGCAGTGACTTTGCGTGGCTGATAACTGCGTCAGGACCGCCTGCAACAGATACTCCGAAGCCAAATACAATGATCAGTGCGATGGACATGATGATGCTCTGGATAAAGTCTGTGGTGGATGCCGCAAGGAATCCTCCAAGAGTCGTATATCCGACGATGATCAGTGCACTGATGATCATGGCAGTCAGATATTTTACTCCGAACAGACTGGAGAACAGTTTTCCGCAGGCAGCGAAACCGGAAGCTGTATATGGAATAAAGAAGATCACAATAAAAATAGCTCCGATCGACTGCAGGATCCTGCGGTCGTCCCTGAAACGATTGCTGAAAAAGGACGGTAAAGTAATAGAGTTTCCTGCTACATGAGTGTAGAGACGGATTCTCTTAGCTACGATTTTCCAGTTAAGGTATGTACCGATTGCGAGTCCGATCGCAGTCCAGCCTGCGTCTGCGATACCGGAAAGATATGCAAGACCAGGAAGTCCCATAAGGAGCCAGCTGCTCATATCGGAGGCTTCTGCACTCATTGCGGTTACCAGAGGACCAAGCTTACGACCGCCCAGATAAAAGTCTGAGGTATCGTTGTTCTGCTTGGAACAGAGATAGCCGACAAAGAGCATTGCACCAAGATAGATAATGATCGCAATCATGATACAGATGTGTGCTGTTGTCATAAATTCCTCTCCCTTCTGAAGTTGAAATGTATATTTATACATCGTTGATATGCATATACATACAATATTATTAGAAAATCCTTCAAAAGTAAAGAAATTTCTTCTCAATAAAAGCACAGGTTTTCTGAAAAAAACAAAAATCCCTAAAATCGCCGTAAACCCTCATAAAATAAGGCTGAAATTGAACAGGAATGAAAAAGATTTGTCGAATTTTTCAATAAATTGTCAGACGAATTTTGTTGACGTTTGGCGGGATTCTTTATAGAATAAGGGTGAAACCTATAGTATTGCACAAACGGAGGATAGAAAATTGGAAAAAATGACCGAAGTTGCAATTGTGAATTGCATCGAAAAAATGATGACGGAAAGGAGAGAAAAAATACTCGAATCTGATGAATACATCAGACAGGACGTAGACGATCTGAAAGAGCTGGAAGAAAGATACGCCGGCATGAATCTTCCTTACATGTTCAGAAGGGTGATTGATGATTATATCGCCTGCCTGGAATCAAAGAGTGAAAGATATGCAGATCTGTCTTATGTCAGGGGTATGGGTGATGCGATCTTCCTGCTCAAAAACATCGGTGCTCTCGGAAGCCCGGAAGCACTCAGCGTAAATGCAGAATAACTAATGAAACAATATCGTTTATGCAATAAAAGAGTATATTTATTTTATATTTAAAAGGCATAGCCGGGGAAATCCGGTGACGCAAAACTATAGGGTCTAAGCAAATGAAACAAATGTATGACAGCCAGTTGCACCTACAAGATATATATAGATCTTTTAAGAATCAGGAAAAAAGAATTACATATTCAGTAATACAAAAGATAACAAAAAGCTGACGCACATCTCCGTAGGTTTCGAAAGATGTGCGTCAGCTTTTTGATGCCATAAAATGGACCTGAGGGGAATCGAACCCCTGTCCGAAAGCCTATCCCTTGCGGTATCTCCCATCACAGTCGCTGATTTGACATTCCCTTGGCAGTACGCCCACCGACAGGCTTACTGCTTTGGTAGCTTCATGATACATCTACCGGGGCAAAGCTTACCCGGCAAGGTTTCTCACATAGTCGACACCAGATTCCTGATGTGTGAGTGCATCAGGGCTGATGAGCAGCGCTTAGGCTGCTAACGCGTACTGTTCGTCTGCGTTTATATTTAGTTTCCCGGTTGATACGCAGTCCAGGAGTCTGCGGATGGCTGCCTCAACTTCAAAGCCCCCGTCGAAACCAGTACAAGCCCCAAACGTTTGGTGAAGGCTGAGCCTCCTTAGAAATACTGGTAAACAGACGATGCTCTTGTTTTGACTGTTTCTTATTATATGCAATAAAAGTTCCAGTTGTCAAGGGGAAGACAAAATTTCCGACTAAATTTCTTTCTGATAAAAAATAATCTTGACAGAAAAGGTTAGGTGATGTAAACTTTTGATAGTTGAATCGAACTAACTGAACGGACGGGAGTGATGGAATGGAAGCACTGAGAGAGATAATCTTTGAAGACGAAATGGAAACGGAAGTGAATTCCTGCCGTGATCAGCAGTATCAGCGGAGTAATATGCAGAGAAGTGCGATCATGAACAGACTTCGCCAGGCTGGCTGCAGAATTACAAAACAGAGAAAAATCATACTTGATATTATCCTGCAGGAGGAATGCACCTGCTGTAAGGAAATTTATTTTCTGGCATCAAAGAGAGATCCTAACATCGGAATGGCTACGATATACCGCATGATCAATCTCCTGGAAGAGATCGGTGCCCTCAAGAGGAAACGCGCTTACCGCATCTGCAATGAGGAATCCCCGGTACATATCTGCAGTGTCAAGCTGGATGACTACACCAGCATCCGCCTGGACGGTGAGAAACTGCGCCAGGTGATCGAGAAAGGCATGGAATCTTTTGGCTATCTGCACGACAGACGGGTACGCAGTATTTCAATGGAGAGCGGCGAATAACCGCTTTCCATGCACCTTTTCATAGGAAAGTATATAAAAATCCATCAAAAAATCCCTTATATTTTTATACATAAATGAGAAAATTTCTCAGAAGTGCAAGTTAGGCTGGACTTTTATTTGACGCATATTATAATGGTTGTAATGTCAAGGGACGGAACAGAAACCTATCATCCCGATGACAATAAAATACACTACATTAATTAGTAAATAATTTTACAACAGGAGGTATAAGTATAATGATCAAATTTAACACAAAACACAGCGGACTTTTTGCAGCAGGAGTAGTATTCGGAACAGCAGGTATCAAAGTACTTTCCAGCAAGGATGCAAAGAAACTTTATACCAACTGCACAGCAGCCGTTCTTCGTGCTAAAGACTGCGTTATGAAGACAGTATCCAAGGTTCAGGAAAACGCAGAGGATATCTATGCAGAAGCTAAGCAGATCAACGAAGACCGTGCCGCAGCAGAGGAAGCTTTTGAAGATGCAGCAGAGGAAGAAACTGTAGAAGAGACCACAGAAGAAACTGTAGAGACTGCAGAAGAAGAGTAAGAAATATCAAAAAAGAACACCTGTGGTAATCACTGCAGGTGTTTTTTATTAACAAACATGCGAGGAAAGATTATATGAAATTCAAAATAGAGCATCAGATCAAAGGCAGAGTCAGGATCCATATCTGCCAGAAGAGAATGACCTGCCGCCAGGCAGATCAGCTCGAATATTTTCTCAGCGGCCTGGAAGGCGTAACGGCTGTCAAAGTAGTAGAGCGTAATCAGGATGCGGTCATCTGCTACAATGGAGATAAACTGGCAATTCTGAAAGCGGTACAGAAGTTTTCATACGGTGCTTCCGAGGCTCCGGAGAGCTATCTCCAGAACTCCGGCCGTGAGATGAACAGCGAATACTGGGAAAAAATGGTAAATCATGTTGTGGTTCATTACGGCAAGAAGCTGTTCCTTCCAATGCCGGTCAGAACTGTACTTACCACATTACATTCTATGAAATATATTTGGAAGGGTATCCGCACTCTTGCAAAACGCAAGATCGAAGTATCCGTACTTGATGCAACAGCGATCGGAGTATCCATTTTCCGTGGAGATTTCTCGACAGCATCTTCCGTTATGTTCCTGTTAGGCTTCGGTGAGATCCTTGAGGACTGGACACATAAGAAATCTGTAGACGACCTGGCAAGAAGCATGTCCCTCAATGTAAGCAAAGTATGGCTTGTGACAGAGGGCGGAGAAGTCCTTGTAAATTCTGACCAGATCAAACCTGGCGATGAAGTCAAGATCCATATGGGAACCGTGATCCCATTCGACGGTATCGTTACAGCCGGAGAGGGAATGGTCAACCAGGCATCTCTTACAGGAGAATCCATGCCGGTTGTAAAACGCGAAGCAAGCTATGCATATGCAGGAACTGTTGTTGAGGAAGGTGAGATCACCATCCGTGTCAAAGAAACATCCGGTTCCACCAAGTTTGAGAAGATCGTTACCATGATCGAAGAAACCGAGAAACTTAAATCAGCAGTAGAGAGCAAGGCAGAACATCTTGCAGACAGCCTTGTGCCGTACACACTTGCAGGAACAGGACTTACCTACCTGCTCACCAGAAACGTGACCAAGGCACTGTCTATCCTTATGGTAGACTTCTCCTGCGCTCTGAAACTTGCAATGCCGATCTCCGTGCTTGCAGCGATCCGCGAAGCAAATGCACACAAGATCACAGTCAAGGGCGGCAAATTCCTGGAGGCAGTTGCTGAGGCAGACACCATCGTATTTGATAAGACAGGAACATTGACCAAGGCAAAACCGACGGTAGTAGACGTTGTTTCCTTTAACGGCGAGTCCAAGGATGATCTTCTTCGTCTTGCAGCCTGCATGGAAGAGCATTTCCCACATTCTATGGCAAAAGCAGTCATGGATGCGGCTAAGGACCGCGGCCTGACTCATGAAGAAATGCACTCTAAAGTAGAATATATCGTAGCACACGGAATCTCCACGACTGTAGATGGAAGAAAAGCCATCATCGGAAGCCATCACTTCGTATTCGAAGATGAGAAGTGCACGATCCCGGAGGGCAAAGAAGAAGAATTTGCAAGTCTTCCGCCGGAATACTCTCACCTGTATCTTGGTATCGAGGGTGAGCTGGCAGCTGTTATCTGCATCGAAGATCCGCTGCGTCCGGAGGCACCGGAAGTGATCCGCAAACTGCATGAAGCAGGATTTACACAGATCGTCATGATGACAGGCGACAGCGACCGTACAGCCAAAGCGATCGCAGCCAGAGTCGGCGTAGACAAATATTATTCTGAAGTACTTCCGGAAGACAAGGCAAGATTTATCGAGGAAGCAAGAGAAAGCGGACACAAAGTCCTGATGGTCGGCGATGGGATCAACGATTCACCGGCACTTTCCGCTGCAGATGTCGGAATCGCGATCAGTGATGGTGCAGAACTTGCAAGAGAGATCTCCGATATCACGATCGGCGCAGATGATCTGTCTGTTATGGTCACACTCAAAGAGATCAGCAACGGTCTGATGACCAAGATCCACAAGAACTACAGACGTATCATGGGTATCAACGGAACCCTGATCGCACTCGGTGTGACAGGCGTGATCCAGCCGACAATGTCTGCACTTCTTCACAATACATCCACACTGCTGATCGGTATGGATTCCATGAAATCTGTCCTTTAAAAAATAGCTGAAAAAATAAAAAGTTAAATGCAAAAAACTCTTGACAGCACAGGTGAAATATAGTACTATCATCTCAGTTAGTTAGTTCTAACCAAGAGCGTAATATTTTACGGGTATGGAGACATATCCGTAAAATTTAAAAGCTAAGTTAGTTAAAACTAATCTATTTCCTGCGCGCAAAAGCGAGAATCAGTAAATCCTTTTTCCTTGCAGGAAGCATCATGAGCGAGATGGAGGTAACCAAATGTTAGAATCAGGTATTGTTGCGCATTGCGCTCCGACGCTTGCAGGGATAAAAACGGCAAATATGTTTAACTATCTGCCGGATGATATGGAGGATCTGCCAAGAGAGGTACAGGAAGAAAACCGTAAGCTGAATGGAAAAGGGGTTTATGTGGAAATACTGAGAACAGGCGAGAAGAGAGCACTGATCTACGTCTACCGGAAAAACAAGCTGGAAGCTGATCTGAACAGGGAAGGAGCCGAGAACATCCTTCAGACCTGTGGATACGAATGCCGGGGAACGGACTGCTGTCTTCGCAAACTTCAGGACCGCTTTTTTCAGTATGAATGCTTCCCTCATGAGGTGGGACTGTTCCTGGGATATCCTCTGGATGATGTGACAGGATTTATTGAACAGAAGGGAAAAAATTACAAGTGCTGTGGGATCTGGAAGGTTTACGGAGATGAGCAGAAGACCCAGGTGATCTTCCGGAAACTGAAGAAATGTTCAGAAATCTATCAGAAATTATTTGCCGATGGCAGAAGCATCCTTCAGCTCACCGTCGCAGCATGATCAAGAAAGGACAGGTAAAAGAATATGAGTAAAGTAGCAGTTGTATATTGGAGTTCTACAGGAAACACAGAGAGCATGGCAAATGCAGTAGCAGACGGAGCAAAAGAAGCAGGCGCAGAAGTTACTGTATTTGAGACAGCAGACTTTGAGGCAGCAAAAGTAGACGAATTTGATGCAATCGCATTCGGATGCCCGGCTATGGGAGATGAAGTACTGGAAGAAGATGAGTTCGAGCCAATGTTCAGCTCCTGTGAAGAAAAACTCTCCGGCAAAAAGATCGGTCTTTTCGGATCCTACGGATGGGGCGATGGAGACTGGATGCACAACTGGGAAGCTAAATGCAAAGAGGACGGAGCTGTTCTTGTAGCAGACGGTGTGATCTGTCAGGAAGAACCAGACGATGAAGCAGTAGAAAACTGCAAAGCATTAGGAAAAGCACTGGCATAAATCTACAGATCAAGGAGTAAAAAGATCATGAACTATTTGGAAATTGAAAAAGTCATCGGCCGTGAGATCATGGATTCCAGAGGAAATCCGACAGTAGAAGCAGAAGTAACCCTGATCGACGGTACCGTAGGAAGAGGAACAGCACCAAGCGGCGCATCTACAGGTGAATTTGAGGCACTGGAACTCCGCGACGGTGACAAAGCAAGATATCTCGGAAAAGGTGTTTTGAAAGCAGTAGAAAACATCAATACAAAGATCAGCGAAGCGATCGTTGGCCTGGATGCATCTGATATCTATGCAGTAGACAAGGCAATGATCGAGGCAGACGGCACAAAAGACAAATCAAATCTTGGAGCCAATGCGATCCTTGCAGTTTCTATCGCAACAGCAAGAGCAGCTTCCCTTGCACTGGAGATCCCGCTGTATCGTTTGCTTGGAGGAATTTCCGGAAACCGTCTTCCTGTTCCGATGATGAATATCTTAAACGGTGGAGCTCATGCAGCAAATACTGTTGACGTGCAGGAGTTTATGGTCATGCCTGTAGGAGCACCTACATTCCGTGAAGCACTGCGCTGGTGTGCAGAAGTTTTCCATGCACTTGCTGCACTTCTTAAAGCAGAAGGACTTGCTACTTCCGTAGGAGATGAAGGTGGTTTTGCACCGAACCTCGCAAGTGATGAAGAAGCGATCCAGTACATCCTCAAAGCGATCGAAAAAGCAGGATACGAGCCAGGCAAAGATTTCATGCTTGCCATGGACGCAGCTTCCAGCGAATGGAAAGGTGAGAAGAAGGGCGAGTACATCCTTCCGAAAGCAGGCACCAAATTTACTTCTGAAAGTCTGATCCAGCACTGGAAACAGCTTGTAGAGAAATATCCGATCATTTCTATCGAAGATGCCCTGGATGAAGAAGATTGGGAAGGCTGGCAGCTTCTGACCAAAGAACTTGGCGGAAAAGTACAGCTTGTAGGTGACGATTTATTCGTAACCAATACAGAGCGTCTGAAGAAAGGTATTGATCTTGGATGCGGAAACTCTATTCTGATCAAACTCAACCAGATCGGTTCTGTTTCTGAAACTCTTGAAGCGATCAAGATGGCACATAAAGCAGGATATACAGCAATTTCTTCTCATCGTTCCGGTGAGACAGAAGATACAACGATCGCAGATCTTGCAGTTGCACTGAATACCTGCCAGATCAAGACAGGAGCACCAAGCCGTACAGAGCGCGTGGCAAAATACAACCAGCTTCTCCGTATTGAAGAAGAACTTGGAAGTGCTGCTGTATATCCGGGAATGGGAGCTTTTAACGTAAAACGCTGAGCATTCAGAATATAACCTGGATCTTTTGGAAGTTTTTTATAAGAATCAAGAATACTGTCGTGAGAAAATGTTGATTTTTGTGGATACTTTTTCTCTGCGGCAGTATTTTTTTTGTGATAATAGTTACTATTTGTTGGATAATCAGTGGGGAAAGCAACAAAAACGGAAAAATTTGTTGATTTAGGAATTTTCAGATATTGCAATCAAACCATCATTATATTATACTGTACGTATAAAATTGGATAATAATGTATATGAGGTGATTCTATCAGTTACCAATGGGAAGGAATTTATAGAATGAGTAGAACATATCATCAGCGTGCCAGGATTCTGGTAGTAGATAATTCAGAGATCAACAGAGAAATGCTGAACGATATTCTGGGAGAGACTTATGAGATAAGGCTGGCTGGAAGCGGTCGCGAAGCTCTCGAGATTCTTGAGAAGGAACACTGGAATCTGGAACTGGTGCTGCTGAAGCTGGAAATGCCGGATATTGACGGCTATGAGCTTCTGGAGATCATGAGAGAGAAGATGTGGCTGGAGGAATTTGCCGTGATCGCCGTGATCGCGAGCCTGACTGCCGATGTCAAGAGAGCATACAGACTTGGGGTCTGCGACTGTTTCAGACTTCCTTATGTGACAAGCATCTTAAGTCATCGTATCGAGAATGCGATCGTCACACATGAGAAGGAGTACAGAGACTATCTGACGGGAGCCTATAACCGCCGCGGCTTTATTTATATGGTAGAGAAATTCCTGAATCACTGTGAGGACAGATCCAAATACGCGATCGTATTTTTTAATATCAAGAGTTTCAAGGCGACCAATGAACTACTTGGAATCAAGGAAGGCGACCATATCCTGGACAGCCTCTATGATGAGATAGAGCAGTCTTTCCTGAAACCGATCTATGTGGGCAGGATCGAAGCAGACCACTTTGTGAGCTTTGTAGAGCGTGACCGGATTTCCGGAGAGAAGCTGGCAGATTTCTGTGATCAGGTTTTTGATGTCAGCAATAAGAAGATCCGTGTGCACTGCAGATGCGGTATCTTTTATCTTAAGGACGAGCCGATGCCGGTTTCCGGAATGATCGACCGTGCCAAACTTGCGAAGCAGTACATTGTGGATGAATATCTCAAGCCATATGCGGTTTTTGACCATAATATGGATATGGCATATATTGACAATGCAGAGATCACAACAGAATTTGAGGAAGCGATCGCAAACGAAGAACTGGAAGTCTACTATCAGCCGATCGTAGATTCTGTGACAGGCAAGATCATGTCTGCGGAGGCTCTGATCCGCTGGATCCATCCGAAGAAGGGATTTATCTCCCCGGGGATCTTTGTGCCGAAGCTGGAGGAGGATGGTTCCATTTCCAAACTTGACCGTTATGTATTCCAGAAGGTACGTGCCTATATCCGCGGCAGATATGAGAAGGGACTGGAAGTCGTTCCTGTTTCCATGAACCTTTCCTGGATGGATTTTTATGATGAGACACTGATCGAGGAGATCATTGATTTCCTGGAGCATGCGGAATTCCCGTCCAGACTGATCCGTTTTGAGATCACCGAGACTTCTTATGCGGCACTCGAGGAGAATGTCGGCAATGTCCTCAACAAGATCAAGGAAAAGGGAGCCTGGATCCTTCTGGATGATTTTGGAAGCGGTTATTCTTCCTTTAATATGTTGCAGAAATTTTCCTTCGATATTCTCAAGATCGACATGTCCTTTACAAGAGAGATCGAAGCGAACTCAAGAGCAAGGAAACTGATCCCGCTGATCATAGAAGCAGCTCATGCACTGGATGCCAGAACAGTGGCTGAGGGTGCGGAGACCAAAGAGCAGGTAGAGTTCCTTAAGGAACATGGATGTGATTATATTCAGGGATATTATTTCTACCGTCCAATGAAAAAAGACGAATTTTCTGAGAAACTGGACCAGAATTCCTGAAATCGTTCACAAAACAAACATAAATCTCTGATAAGATGATAGCATTGAAATACAACAAAAGAAATTTTTTGATTGGAGGAATCAGAGATGGAAGCCCCGAAAATTCTTGTAGTAGATGATGAAAGCCGTATGAGGAAGCTGGTGAGAGATTTCCTGGAGAAGAAGAATTTCCAGGTACTTGAGGCAGGCGACGGCGAAGAAGCAATGGATATTTTCTACGAGGAAAAGGATATCGCCCTCATCCTTCTGGATGTCATGATGCCAAAGATGGATGGATGGGAAGTGTGCAGGGAGATCCGTAAGAATTCCAAGGTGCCGATCATCATGCTGACAGCGAGAGGTGATGAGAGGGACGAGCTCCTTGGATTTGACCTCGGAGTAGATGAATACATTTCAAAACCATTTAGTCCGAAGATCCTGGTCGCCAGAGTGGAGGCGATCCTTCGAAGGACCGGACAGGACGTAGGAGGCGATGTCCTGTCGGCAGGAGGGATCGTGATCGACAAGGCGGCACATCAGGCATCTGTTGATGGTGAGCCGATGGAACTGAGCTTTAAGGAGTTTGAACTTCTGACTTATTTTCTTGAGAACCAGGGGATCGCTCTTTCCAGAGAGAAGATCTTGAATTCTGTATGGAATTATGATTATTTCGGCGATGCCAGAACGATTGATACGCACGTCAAGAAGCTGAGAAGCAAGATGGGTGCGAAGGGAGAATATATCAAGACTGTCTGGGGAATGGGTTACAAATTTGAGGTGGATGAACAATGAGATTTTTCCACAAAGATTCAGATAAGAAGCGGAAGAACAGGAAGTTCCATCCGCTGCGCCGACAGATAGCAGTCCTGTTTATTGGACTGCTTCTTCTTTCTATGGTCGTGATCACCCTGATCAATGGGTTATTCCTGGAACATTATTATATCAGCCGCAAGACAGAAGTGCTGAAGGAAGCGGTAGAGAAGCTGGAGAACCTTGAGGTTGAGACAGATTCCGATGGAAACAGCAGTGCGGAAGTCTCGGATGAGATGTTCAAGGACTGTTCTGAGAACAACCTTACCTGGGTCATGGTCACAGCAGACGGACAGACGATCTGTTCTGTTGGAAGCAATGAGGATCTTCTGCAGGCCAGACTGGTCGGATATGTATACGATCTTGATCAGAAGAAGAACAAGGAGAAAGTTCTCCAGAAAAATGACAATTATGTGATCCAGCAGGTCAGTGACCGCTTTGCCAGAATGGAATATGTGGAGAGCTGGGGAGAACTGGGGAATGGATGCTATTTCCTGATCCGTACTCCGCTTGAGAGTATCCGGGAGAGTGTCGCGATCTCCAACAGTTTTTATTTCTATGTGGGACTTGGGATTATTGCTCTCAGCGGACTGGTGGTTTGGGTGATCACGAAGCGTATCACAAAGCCGATCAGTGAACTGACACAGCTTTCTACCAAGATGAGTGAACTGGATTTTGATGCGAAATATCACAGCCAGGCGGGCAATGAGATCGATGAGCTTGGAGAGAACTTCAACCGCATGTCTGAACAGCTTGAGAAGACGATCTCCGAACTGAAATCGGCGAACAATCAGCTGCTCAAGGATATTGAGAATAAAGAAAAGATCGACCAGATGCGTCAGGAGTTCCTGAACAACGTCTCTCATGAACTCAAGACCCCGATCGCACTGGTACAGGGATATGCCGAGGGACTGAAGGAAAATATTTCCGATGACCCGGAGAGCAGGGAATTTTACTGCGATGTCATCATGGATGAAGCGGCCAAGATGAATAAGCTGGTTAAGAACCTTCTGACTCTGAACCAGCTGGAATCCGGCAGGGATGAAGTTTCCATGGAGAGATTTGATATCGTAAGTCTGATCCGCGGAGTACTGCAGTCCATGGATATCATGATCCAGCAGAAAGAAGCGAAGGTAAGTTTCGAGGCATCAGAGCCGGTCTATGTCTGGGCAGATGAGTTCAAGATCGAGGAAGTTGTGACGAACTATACCAGCAACGCACTGAATCATCTGAACGGTGAGAAGGAGATCGAGATCCGTGTGATCCCGGAGGATGACCGTGTCAGAGTGACTGTATTTAACACAGGAACACCGATCCCGGAGGAGGATGTTCCGAAACTGTGGAATAAATTTTACAAAGTGGACAAGGCAAGGACCAGAGAATACGGTGGAAGTGGTATCGGGCTTTCTATCGTAAAAGCCATCATGGAAGGCCTGCACCAGCAGTATGGTGTACAGAATTATGACAATGGCGTAGAGTTCTGGTTTACGCTCGACCGCAAAAATGATTAAAAAAGAAGCAGATGTAAAGAAACCACTTTGCATCTGCTTCTTTTTGCGGTATACTTGGACATGATGATCAACATGAATAAAGACAGGATGTGAGATACGAATGATAGGTATTATCGACTACGATGCAGGAAACATCAAAAGTGTGGAGAAAGCACTTGCCTACCTTGGCGAAGAAACCGTTGTATCCCGTGACCCGCAGGTGCTCCTTCGGGCAGACAAAGTGATCCTTCCGGGAGTTGGAAGCTTCGGCGAAGCAATGGAAAACTTACATAAATATGGTTTGGTTCCGGTGATCCAGGACATGATAAAGAAAGGAACCCCGTTTCTTGGGATTTGTCTTGGATTACAGCTTTTATTTGAAAGCAGCGAAGAGACACCGGGTGTAGAAGGACTTGGGATCCTTAAAGGCAAGATCTTGCGTATTCCGCCATCTCCGGGACTCAAGATCCCGCACATGGGATGGAATTCCCTGCACCTTCAGAATAACGGAAGACTGTTTAAGGATATCCCGGAAGATACCCATGTATATTTTGTACATTCCTATTATCTCCAGGCAGAAGATCCGCAGATCGTGAAGGCAGTGACTGAGTACAGCACAACGATCCATGCTTCTGTCGAGAAGGACAATGTATTTGCCTGCCAGTTCCATCCGGAAAAGAGCAGCAAGTACGGACTTAAGATCCTCGAAAACTTTGCGAAACTTGAGAAGGAGGGGAACTGATATGTTTACAAAGAGAATCATTCCCTGTCTGGATGTAAACAACGGACGTGTGGTAAAGGGCGTTAATTTTGTAGATCTCAAAGATGCGGGAGATCCTGTGGAGATCGCCAAAGCTTACGATGCAGCCGGTGCAGATGAGCTTGTTTTTCTGGATATCACAGCATCCTGTGAAGAACGTGACACGGTTGTGGATATGGTGCGTCAGGTTGCGGCAAATGTATTTATTCCGTTTACCGTCGGCGGCGGTATCCGTACGGTAGACGATTTCAAGAAACTTCTCCGTGAGGGTGCAGACAAGATCTCTGTCAATTCCGCAGCGATCGACCGTCCGGAGCTTATCACAGAGGCAGCAGAGAAGTTCGGAAGCCAGTGTGTTGTCGTGGCGATTGATGCCAAACGAAGAGAAGACGGCGGCTGGAACATCTACAAACACGGTGGACGTCTGGATACCGGCATTGATGCCATTGAATGGGCCAAAAAGGTCGAGCGTCTCGGTGCAGGTGAGATCCTTCTTACCAGCATGGACTGTGACGGGACCAAAGCAGGATACGATATTGAACTGACCAGAGCGATCGCAGACGCAGTTTCTATTCCGGTCATTGCATCTGGCGGTGCAGGAACTCTGGAACATTTTTATGATGCACTGACAGAGGGCGGTGCAGATGCCGCGCTGGCAGCATCTTTATTCCATTACAAAGAACTGGAGATCCGTCAGGTGAAGGATTATCTGGCAGAGAGAGGGATTTCCGTTCGAAGATAAGAGGTGATAATACATGGCTCCTTTATCGGGAGAATGGCTGGAAGCATTAAAGGATGAATTCCATCAGCCATATTATGCAAAATTATATAAGACAGTTATGCAGGAGTATCAGACACGGAAGATCTTTCCTCCGGCAGATGATATGTTCAATGCATTTCATTTTACACCGCTGAGCCAGGTGAAGGTCGTGATTCTTGGACAAGACCCGTACCACAATGACGGACAGGCGCACGGACTGTGCTTTTCTGTCAAAAGGGATGTCGAGGTTCCGCCGTCACTGGTGAATATTTATCAGGAATTACACGATGATCTGGGATGCTATATCCCGGACAATGGATATCTGGAAAAATGGGCAAAGCAGGGCGTGCTTATGCTGAACACCGTTTTGACTGTCCGCGCACATCAGGCAAATTCCCACCGTGGGATCGGATGGGAGCAGTTTACCGATGCTGCGATTCGGATCTTGAATGAGCAGGACCGTCCGATCGTTTTCCTTCTCTGGGGACGTCCGGCACAGATGAAGAAATCCATGCTCAACAATCCGAAGCATCTGATCCTGGAGGCACCGCACCCAAGCCCGCTGTCCGCGTACAGGGGATTTTTCGGATGCCATCATTTCAGTAAGACAAATGAATTTCTGGTTCAGAACGGACTGGACCCGATCGACTGGCAGATCGAAAATAAAGCAGAACAGGAAAATAAGGAGTAAAAATGAGTCAGAAGAACAATTTAGTCAAAAACGCGTCCTTTCTGATGATCGCGGCAATGATTTCCAAGGTCATCGGATTATTATATAAGAGCCCGCTTTCTTCTATTGTAGGAAATATGGGCATGGGCTATATCAGCCTTGCACAGAATGCCTACATGATCCTTCTGATGATCGCTTCTTTCAGTATCCCGCAGGCAGTTTCCAAACTGATCTCCGAGAGGATTGCTTTAAAAGATTACAAAAATGCACAGAAGATCTTTCGCGGATCCCTGATCTACGCTGCGATCGTAGGCGGGATCGTGGCACTGGTATGCTTGTTTGGGGCGAGATTCATCATCCCGAGCAACCAGCCGAATGCCGTGCTGGCACTCCAGATCCTGTCTCCAACGATCTTCCTTTCCGGAATCCTTGGTGTGTACAGAGGATATTTCCAGGCATACCGAAATATGATGCCGACTTCCATCTCACAGATCCTGGAACAGATCTTTAATGCGGCAGTCAGCCTGATCGCTGCATGGATGTTTATCAAATATTTTGCAGACGGCAGTGATGGAAGTGTCGCAAAATGGGGAGCAGCCGGTTCTACTGTGGGAACGACTGCAGGTGTTGTAACTGCGCTGATCTTTATGCTCCTTGTATACGGAGTCAACCGCAGAGCTATCAAGAGAAGAGTGGCAGGAGATCATTACCATGAAGAGGAAACTTATGGTGAAATTCTGAAACTGATCATCCTGATCGTTTCTCCGATTATCCTGAGTTCTTTTATTTACAATATCAATGGTTATCTCAATGGTGTCCTGTATTCCGAGATCATGGGAAAACATGGCGTGGATTCCGATACGATCAGTATGCTTTATGCAGAATATGCGACTTATTTTATGAGTATCATCAACATCCCGCTGACACTTTCCAGTGCAGCTCCGACATCCATGATACCGGAGGTTTCTGCCCTGTATGCGACGGGTGACATTGACGAGACCAGAAGGAGAGTTGACCAGACAGTCCAGCTTTCTATGTTTATTTCCATTCCGTGTGCAGTCGGACTTGCCGTGCTTGCACAGCCGATCGTGTCTCTGCTTTTTGGCGGAACAAACGGTGTGGCAGGAAAACTCCTGATGCTTGGATCCTTTACGATTCTTCTGAATGGAATGTCAAACATTTCCAATGGTGTCCTTCAGGGTATCGGCAAGCCGAAGATCCCGATGATGACTGCAGCAGTGGCGCTTTTGGTCGATGTGATCGTGGTCGTATTACTTTTGATGTTTACAGATCTTGGCATTTATGCGCTTCTGGTGGCGATGATCGTCTATGCGGTCGTTGTCTGCGTGATGAATGATTTCTTTATGAAAAAATATCTGGATTATAAGAATCCGTGGAAGGCAGCCTATGTAAGCCCGATCCTTGCATCGGTTGTCATGGGTGTTGTGGCAGGTGCTGTATACTACGGACTGCATGTGATCCTGCCGTCAAACTTTATCTGCCTTGGCGTATCCATCGTTCTGGCAGCGACAGCGTATTTCCTGGCTTATATTCTGGTTGACAAGACTGCTTCCGAGCGCCTTTCCAGAATGCCGGGCGGCGCTTATCTGGTAAGGATCGCAAACAGATTCCACAGATAAAAGGATATGACATAAAATATAATATTCAGGATCAAAAGCATTTTCGGACATGGTTTCGGAGGTGCTTTTTTTCTGCTACTCGGGCAGGAGAGTAACAAATTCTTGAAGTTGGTCATTGTCATTTGTAAAACTTTGTCGTATAATGTTACGGAATTCGATTTGAAAAAACACTTTTTAATAAGAAAGAACACGTTACACATTCATATCTGTATATATACAGTTTTATGACGAGGAGGTCGATTTATTGAATACATACACATTGGGAATTGATATCGGATCTACTACAGTAAAGATTGCGATTCTTGATGAAAACGATCAGCTTCTGTTTGCAGATTACGAACGTCATTTTGCAAACATCCAGGAAACACTGGCTGATCTGTTGGAGAAAGCCCATGCAAAACTTGGAGAGATGACACTCTGCCCGGTGATCACAGGTTCTGGTGGTCTGACACTTGCGAACCATCTGGAAATCCCGTTCGTGCAGGAGGTTATCGCGGTTTCTACTTCTTTGCAGAAGATCGCACCGCAGACAGATGTTGCGATTGAGCTTGGCGGTGAGGATGCCAAGATCATCTATTTTGAGGGTGGAAACATTGAACAGCGAATGAACGGTATCTGTGCCGGAGGTACAGGTTCCTTTATCGACCAGATGGCATCCCTGCTTCAGACAGATGCTACCGGTCTGAATGAATATGCAAAAAATTACAAAGCACTTTATCCGATCGCTGCCCGCTGCGGTGTATTTGCAAAGACGGATATCCAGCCGCTGATCAACGAGGGCGCAACGAAGGAAGACCTGTCTGCATCTATTTTCCAGGCAGTTGTAAACCAGACGATTTCCGGTCTTGCCTGCGGTAAACCGATTCGTGGTCATGTAGCATTCCTTGGCGGTCCTCTGCATTTCCTTTCCGAGCTCAAGACGGCGTTTATCAGAACTCTGAAACTGGATGATGAGCATACGATCGTTCCGGAGAATTCTCATCTTTTTGCTGCGATTGGTTCTGCACTGAATGCGAAGAAAGATGTGACGGTTTCCCTGACAGATCTTAAAGACAGACTGCGTCATTCAATCAAGCTTGACTTCGAAGTAGAGCGTATGGAGCCGTTGTTTGCGACAGAGGAAGATTACGAAGCATTTAACAAACGCCAGTCTTCTTACAAAGTTGCAACAGGCGATCTGGCAAGCTATAAGGGTAACTGCTATCTTGGTATCGATGCCGGATCTACCACGACAAAGACTGCACTGGTAGGAGAGGATGGAAGCCTTCTTTATTCCTTCTACAGTAATAACAACGGAAGCCCGCTCAAGACAGCAATCCGTTCTATCCAGGAAATCTATTCCAAACTTCCGGAAGGCGCAAATATCGCCTATGCATGCTCTACCGGTTATGGTGAGGCTCTTATAAAGGCAGCGCTTCTTCTGGATGAGGGAGAGGTTGAGACTGTATCTCATTACTATGCAGCAGCATTTTTTGATCCGGAAGTAGACTGTATCCTGGACATCGGTGGTCAGGATATGAAGTGTATCAAGATCAAGAACCAGACCGTAGACAGCGTACAGTTAAATGAGGCATGTTCTTCCGGCTGTGGTTCCTTTATCGAGACTTTTGCGAAATCTCTGAACTACAGTGTGCAGGATTTTGCGAAGGCAGCGCTTTTTGCACAGCATCCAATCGACCTTGGAACACGCTGTACCGTATTTATGAACTCCAAGGTAAAACAGGCGCAGAAAGAGGGCGCGGAGGTATCTGATATTTCCGCAGGTCTTGCGTACTCTGTTATCAAGAACGCGCTTTACAAGGTTATCAAGGTTTCTGATGCGACAGAACTTGGCAGGCATATCGTTGTACAGGGTGGTACTTTTTATAATGATGCGGTACTCCGAAGCTTTGAGGAGATCGCAAGCTGTGAAGCGATCCGTCCGGATATCGCAGGTATCATGGGTGCGTTTGGTGCGGCTCTGATCGCGAGAGAGCGTTATGAGACGGGCAAAAAGACAACAATGCTTTCCATTGACAAGATCAATGAGCTGAAATATACAACATCTATGGCAAACTGCCGCGGATGTACCAATAACTGCCGTCTGACCATCAATAAATTTACCGGCGGCCGTCAGTTCATCAGTGGAAACCGCTGTGAGAGAGGTATCGGCAAAGAGAAAAACAAGGATCATGTGCCGAACCTTTATGAATATAAATACAAGAGACTGTTTTCCTATGAGCCGTTAAGCCCGGATCAGGCAATCAGGGGACAGGTGGGTATCCCGCGTGTCCTGAACATGTTTGAGAATTATCCGTTCTGGTATACATTCTTTACCAAACTGAAATATGAAGTGGTGCTTTCGCCGACTTCTACCAGAAAGCTCTACGAGCTTGGCATTGAGTCCATCCCGAGTGAATCAGAGTGTTATCCGGCGAAGCTGGCACATGGTCATGTGAGCTGGCTGATCAAAAAAGGTGTGAAATTTATTTTCTATCCTTGTGTTCCGTATGAACGAAATGAGTTCCCGGATGCAGTCAACCATTATAACTGCCCGATCGTTACTTCTTATGCAGAAAACATCAAGAACAATGTGGATGAGCTCAAAGATCCGAGCATCAAGTTTATGAATCCGTTTATGGCATTTACGACCGAAGCGATCCTGACAGACCGTCTGGTACAGGTATTTAAGGATATTCCGGCAGAGGAAGTAAAGGCAGCAGCTCATGCGGCATGGGAAGAACTTGCCCAGGCACGTAAAGATGTGCAGAAAAAGGGCGAGGAGACTCTTCAGTACCTTAAGGATACCGGACGAAGAGGAATCGTCCTTGCAGGCCGTCCGTATCACATCGACCCTGAAATCCATCATGGTATCCCGGATCTGATCAACAGTTATGGTATTGCGGTATTTACAGAGGATTCTATTTCTCATCTTGCAGAAGTAGAGCGTCCAATCCGTGTCAATGACCAGTGGATGTATCATTCCCGTCTGTATGCGGCAGCAAACTTTGTCAAAAAACAGGATAATCTGGATCTGATCCAGCTCAATTCCTTTGGATGTGGTCTGGATGCGGTTACAACAGATGAGGTTTATGAGATCCTCGATGGCAGCGGCAAGATCTATACCTGCCTGAAGATCGATGAGGTGAATAACCTTGGAGCGGCAAGGATCCGTGTACGTTCCCTGCTGGCAGCACTCCGTGCAAAAGATGCACAGCATAAAGAGCGTGAGATCAAACCGTCTTCTATCGAGAAGGTTGTATTTACCAAGCAGATGCGTAAGGATTATACGATCCTCTGCCCGCAGATGTCACCGTTCCATTTCGGAATCCTGCAGGCTGCATTTAATACCTGTGGATATCATCTGGAAGTCCTTCCGAATGATAATAAGCATGCAGTCGATGTGGGACTGAAATATGTAAATAATGATGCCTGCTATCCGTCTCTGATGGTAGTCGGACAGGTTATGGATGCGCTTCTTTCCGGCAAGTATGACCTGAACAAAACGGCTGTCATCATGTCTCAGACAGGTGGTGGATGCCGTGCGTCCAACTATATCGCATTTATCCGCCGTGCACTCAAGAAGACCGGCATGGAGCAGGTTCCGGTTATTTCCATCAACTTAAGTGGTCTGGAAAGCAATCCGGGATTCAAGCTGACGCTTCCACTGATCAAGCGAGTATGCTATGGTGCAGTGTTTGGAGATATCCTGATGAAATGCGTTTACCGCATGCGTCCGTATGAGGTGGAAGAGGGAATCGTCAACCGTAAGCATAAGATCTGGGAGCAGAGGGTGATCTCCTTCCTGACGGGAAGCAGTGTCAGCCACAGCCAGTTCAAGAAGATGTGCCATGAGATGGTACATGAGTTTGATATGATCCCGATCACCGGTGAGAAGAAGCCGAGAGTTGGTATTGTTGGTGAGATCCTTGTCAAGTTCCTTCCGGCTGCGAACAATCATCTGGCAGAACTTCTGGAAGCAGAAGGTGCCGAGGCAGTCTGCCCGGATCTGATCGACTTTATCAATTATTGTTTCTACAACCAGAACTTCAAATGTGAGTTCCTTGGATTCAAGAAAAATAAAGCAACGATCGCAAACTGGGGAATCAAGGCAATTGAATGGCTGCGTAAACCTATGAATGAAGCTCTGGCACAGAGCCGCCATTTTACTCCGTCTGCCGATATTGCAGATCTGGCAAAGATGGCAGAACCGATCGTTTCTCCTGGAAACCAGACCGGTGAAGGATGGTTCCTGACCGGCGAGATGATGGAACTGATCCATGGCGGTGTACCGAACATCGTATGTATCCAGCCGTTTGCATGTCTGCCGAACCATATTGTGGGTAAAGGTGTTATCAAGGAGATCCGGAGGGAGCATCCGGAGGCTAATATTGTGGCAATTGATTATGATCCGGGTGCGAGTGAAGTTAACCAGCTGAATCGTATAAAATTGATGCTTTCTACGGCTGTTAAAAATTTGAATAAAAATTAGTTTTTGGAAAAAAGAAAACCCTTAGGGGGAGCATCTCAGAGTCTGCGAAGGCCGAAGCTCCCCCTAAGAACCCCCTCCTTGGCCACGCGGTTTTGGCGTGGGGACGGGCGTGCGCGTGTCGCGCGCGTCGCCCTGGGTGTTGGTTTGAATAAAGTTAATAAAAAATGGGAGAGCACGCAGCCTATGGCTGCGATGGTCTCTCATTTTTGGTTGGAAAAGAGTTATGTCTTGAACTTTTTTTCTTTCTACCTTCAGTTTGGTGCGGTGTGGGATAGCGGAGGAGATGAGGTGTGCGGGGTGGGGTGAGCTTGAGAGGGTTCGTTGAGGTGCTTGGGAGGTGGGAGTTTGCGTTGGGAATAAAATTGTCACTGTTTGAGCGTAGCGAGTTTGACAATTTTATTCCCGTTTTTAGCAAAATCACAGCTTCCTTAGTACCTCAGAACCCTCGAACCTCGCCCCACCCCGCACACCTCATCTCCGTAACATACATACCATCCACCCATCCAAACATTCCCCTTTACCATTTTCCTTCTGTCTGGTATACTTAAAATCAAATGCAAATCATACAGAAAGAGGAACAAAAATGGCAAAATATACATTAATGAAAACGGAGGGGCGTGCGAAGAGGGCTCAGTTTGAGACTGTGCATGGTACGATCCAGACTCCGGTGTTTATGAATGTGGGTACGATCGGGGCGATCAAGGGAGCTGTTTCTACGCAGGATCTTTATGAGATCGGAACACAGGTGGAGCTTTCCAATACTTATCATCTCCATGTACGTCCTGGTGACAAGATCGTGAAGCAGCTTGGAGGACTTCATAAGTTTATGAACTGGGAGCGTCCGATTCTGACGGACTCCGGCGGATTCCAGGTCTTTTCCCTTGCAAAACTCCGCAAGATCAAAGAAGAAGGCGTACATTTCCAGTCACATATTGACGGACACAAAATCTTCATGGGACCGGAAGAGAGTATGCAGATTCAGTCCAACCTTGCTTCTACGATCGCAATGGCATTCGACGAATGTCCGAGCAGCGTGGCAGACAGAGACTATGTACAGCAGTCTGTAGAGCGAACCACCCGCTGGCTTGCACGATGCAAGAAAGAAATGGACCGTCTCAACAGCCTGCCGGATACTATCAATAAAGAACAGTTACTGTTTGGAATCAACCAGGGAGCCGTATATGAAGATATCCGTATCGAACACGCCAAAGAAATTTCCAAAATGAATCTGGACGGCTATGCAGTCGGCGGACTTGCCGTAGGCGAGACCCATGAAGAGATGTACCGCATCCTTGATGCTGTTGTACCATATCTTCCACAGGATAAGCCGACTTACCTTATGGGTGTCGGAACACCGGCGAATATTCTTGAGGGCGTAGAGAGAGGAATTGATTTCTTTGACTGCGTATATCCGAGCCGTAACGGTCGTCATGGTCATGTATACACCAACCACGGCAAGATGAATATGTTCAATGCAAAGTATGAACTGGATACCCGTCCGATCGAGGAGGGCTGCGGCTGTCCGGCATGCCGCCATTACAGCAGAGCCTATATCCGCCATCTTCTCAAGGCAAAAGAAATGCTTGGAATGCGTCTCTGCGTTCTGCACAACCTGTACTTCTATAATCATATGATGGAAGAAATCCGCGATGCACTGGATGAAGGCAGATTTGCTGATTACAAAAAAATGCGTCTGGAAGGATTTGCAGCAGGAGAACAGAAATAACACACAAAATGCAGAAAAATACTTGAAGTAAAAGGCTTTTTTGTGTATGATAGTGTGTAGTGTTCCTGAATAGCAGGAATGTAAGTTAGAACAGGAGGAATCATAAATGAGCAGCACAGCAAGCAGTACCGCAAGCATGGGTATGATGATTTTATGGATGGTTGTTATCTTTGGAGTAATGTATTTCCTGATGATCCGTCCTCAGAAGAAAGAGCAGAAGAGACTTCAGGCAATGCTCAACAGCATGGAAGTCGGTGACAGTATCGTTACCACAAGCGGCTTCTATGGAGTGATCATCGACATGACAGAAGAAGATGTGATTGTAGAATTCGGCAATAACAAGAACTGCCGTATCCCAATGAGAAAACAGGCTATTGCAGAGGTGGAGAAGGCAGAACAGGCATCCGCATAACTGCAAATAAGAAAGTAAGTGCTGCGTCAGATGCGGCACTTCTTTTTTTATAAAAATCGTTTACTTTTATAACACGTTCTAACTTTTACGTAGTAAAGGGTTGAAAAGTGCCAGAAAGTGCGTTATTATAATAACAATATCCATGAGGAAAGGACTCTGCGCAAGATTCGTGTGATGCAGAGAGAGGAAATGAAAAGATGGAATACAAGATTGCATTGATTCCAGGAGATGGAATCGGACCGGAAATTGTCAGTGAAGCCAAAAAAGTTCTCGATAAAGTATGTGAGAAATACAACCACACCTTTACTTATTCAGAGGTACTGCTTGGAGGCGCATCTATTGATGTCCACGGCGTACCGCTTACAGATGAGGCAATTGCTACAGCCAAAGCCTCTGACGCAGTTCTGATGGGCTCTATCGGCGGTGATGCAAAGACATCCCCATGGTACAAACTGGAGCCGTCCAAACGTCCGGAAGCAGGACTCCTTGCTATCCGTAAAGCACTGAACCTTTTTGCAAACCTTCGTCCGGCATACCTTTACAAAGAACTCGAAGAAGCCTGCCCGATCAAAAAAGAAGTGATCGGAGACAACGGATTTGACATGATCATCGTCCGTGAGCTGACCGGCGGTCTTTACTTCGGCGAAAGAAAGACCATTGAAGAAGACGGTGTAAAGAAAGCAATCGATACACTTTCCTACAATGAAAATGAGATCCGCCGTATCGCGATCAAAGCCTTTGACATCGCAATGAAGAGAAGAAAGAAAGTCACAAGCGTAGACAAGGCAAACGTTCTGGATTCTTCCAGACTCTGGAGAAAAGTCGTAGAAGAAGTTGCAAAGGATTACCCGGAAGTAACTCTGGAGCATATGCTGGTTGACAACTGTGCAATGCAGCTTGTACATGATCCGGCACAGTTCGACGTTATCCTGACAGAGAACATGTTTGGCGATATTTTATCTGATGAGGCAAGTATGGTGACAGGTTCCATCGGAATGCTTTCTTCTGCAAGCCTCAATGAGACCAAATTTGGTCTGTATGAGCCAAGCCACGGATCCGCACCGGATATCGCAGGACAGAATAAAGCAAACCCGATCGCAACGATCCTTTCCGCAGCAATGCTGCTCCGTTACTCACTCAACCTTGACGAAGAGGCAGACGCAGTAGAGGCAGCTGTACAGAAAGTCCTGACAGACGGATACCGTACAGGTGACATCATGTCCGAAGGATGCAAAGCTGTCGGAACAAAAGAAATGGGAGATCTGATCGCAGCAGCGGTGTAAGATACCAGGAGTGCTATGCACGGAACAATCCGTAGGTATCGTATAGATTGAATAAAGAGGAGATAATAAAATGAGAAGTGATTCAGTAAAAACAGGCTCACAGCAGGCACCTCACCGTTCCCTGTTTAATGCCCTTGGATTAACAAAAGAAGAGATGGAACGTCCGTTAGTCGGAATCGTAAGTTCCTACAATGAGATCGTACCTGGCCATATGAACCTTGACAAGATCGTAGCAGCCGTAAAACAGGGGGTTGCAATGGCTGGCGGTACACCGATCGTATTCCCGGCGATCGCTGTCTGTGACGGTATCGCAATGGGACACATAGGGATGAAATACTCTCTGGTAACAAGAGATCTGATTGCAGACTCTACAGAGGCAATGGCAATGGCTCATCAGTTTGATGCCCTTGTTATGGTTCCGAACTGTGACAAAAACGTACCTGGACTTCTGATGGCAGCAGCCAGGATCAACGTTCCGACTGTATTCGTAAGCGGCGGTCCGATGATGGCAGGTCATATCCACGGACACAAGACAAGCCTTTCCAGTATGTTCGAAGCTGTTGGATCTTATGCAGCAGGCAAGATCACAGAAGACGAACTGACAGAATTCGAGAACAAAACATGTCCTACATGTGGATCCTGTTCCGGTATGTACACTGCAAACTCCATGAACTGTCTGACTGAGGTTCTTGGTATGGGACTTCGTGGAAACGGAACCATTCCGGCAGTATATTCCGAACGTATCCGTCTTGCAAAACATGCAGGTATGCAGGTTATGGAAATGTACCGCAGAAACATCCGTCCGAGAGACATCATGACAAAGGAAGCAATCCTGAATGCCCTGACGGTAGATATGGCACTTGGATGTTCTACCAACAGTATGCTTCATCTTCCGGCGATCGCTCATGAAGTGGGAATGGACTTTGATATCAGTTTCGCAAACGAGATCAGTGCAAAGACACCGAACCTCTGCCACCTTGCACCGGCAGGCCCGACTTACATGGAAGATCTCAATGAAGCCGGCGGTGTTTACGCAGTCATGAACGAGCTGAACAAAAAAGGACTTCTCCATACAGAATGCATGACAGTAACAGGCAAAACAGTAGGCGAAAATATCAAAGACTGTGTAAACCTCAATCCTGAAGTTATCCGCCCGATCGACAATCCATACAGCCAGACCGGTGGACTTGCAGTCCTCAAAGGAAATATCGCTCCTGACGGCGGTGTCGTAAAACGTTCCGCAGTCGTAGAAGAAATGATGGTACACGAAGGACCGGCAAGAGTCTTTGACTGCGAAGAAGATGCGATTGCAGCGATCAAAGGCGGCAAGATCGTAGCCGGAGACGTTGTAGTCATCCGTTATGAAGGACCAAAAGGCGGTCCTGGAATGAGAGAGATGCTGAATCCGACATCTGCGATCGCAGGTATGGGACTTGGATCTTCTGTAGCTCTTATCACAGACGGACGTTTCAGTGGTGCATCCCGTGGAGCTTCCATCGGACATGTTTCACCGGAGGCAGCTGTAGGTGGACCAATCGCCCTGATCGAAGAAGGCGACATCATCAGCATCAACATTCCGGAACTCAAACTGGAAGTCAAAGTATCTGATGAAGAGATGGCAGCAAGAAAAGCAAAATGGCAGCCACGTGAACCAAGAGTCACAACCGGATATCTTGCAAGATATGCCGCAATGGTTACCTCAGGCAACAGAGGAGCGATCCTTGAAGTGCCGAAAGCAAAATAACTGAAATCATTCATTTTATATACACAGGAGGAAACGCAATGCAGCTTACAGGTGCAGAGATCATCATTGAGTGCCTTAAGGAACAGAAAGTAGATACTGTTTTCGGTTATCCGGGAGGCGCGATCCTCAATGTCTATGATGCTCTCTATAAACACAGTGATGAGATCCACCACGTTCTGACTTCTCATGAACAGGGTGCATCTCATGCGGCAGACGGTTATGCCCGTGCTACAGGCAAAGTCGGAGTGTGCCTGGCAACCTCCGGACCTGGAGCTACAAACCTGGTTACCGGTATCGCGACCGCATACATGGATTCTGTTCCAGTCGTAGCGATCACCGCTAACGTAGGCAAACCACTTCTCGGAAGAGATTCTTTCCAGGAAGTTGATATTGCCGGTATTGTAATGCCGGTCACAAAACACAGTTTTATCGTAAAAGACATCTCCATGCTGGCAGACACACTCCGCAAGGCATTTTATATTGCCAAGAGCGGACGTCCGGGACCGGTACTGGTGGATGTGACCAAAGATGTAACAGCAGCAACTTATGAATATTCCCTGCGCCGTCCGGCTACGATCAACCGTGAGACTGAGACGATCCGCAGAGAAGATCTGGAAACTGCTGCACAGATGATCGAGGAAGCAAAGAAGCCGTATATTTTTGTCGGCGGCGGATGTGTGATCTCCGGAGCTTCCAAGGAGATCAGCGAACTGGCACATAAGATCCAGGCTCCGGTCTGCGATAGCCTTATGGGCAAGGGCGCTTTTTCCGGAGAAGATCCTCTGTATACAGGAATGCTTGGCATGCATGGAACCAAGACTTCCGACCTTGGCGTGACACAGTGCGACCTTCTGATCGTTCTGGGTGCACGTTTCAGTGACCGTGTCACAGGAAATGCCAAGACCTTTGCAAAACAGGCAAAGATCCTGCAGATCGATGTCGATGCGGCAGAAATTAACAAGAATGTTGTGGTAGATGCGTCTGTAATCGGAGATGTAAGAGAAGTTCTCCGCAGACTTCTGGAAATGATTCCGGAAAAACAGCATCCGGAGTGGATCGAGCATATTCAGGAGATGAAAGCCAAATATCCTCTGAGTTATGATCATTCCCAGCTCACAGGACCATACATTATAGAGAAACTCTACGAAATCACAGGTGGAGATGCAATTATCTCAACAGATGTCGGTCAGCACCAGATGTGGGCCGCACAGTACTTCAAGTACAAAGAACCTCGTACCTTCCTGACTTCCGGTGGTCTCGGAACGATGGGATACGGACTTGGAGCTGCAATCGGTGCCAAGATGGGAAGACCGGACAAAACAGTTGTCAACATCGCTGGAGACGGCTGTTTCCGAATGAACATGAATGAGATCGCGACAGCAGTACGCTGCCATAAACAGCTTTTACAGATTGTCATGAACAATCATGTACTGGGTATGGTACGTCAGTGGCAGACCTTATTCTATGAACACAGATATTCACACACCGTCCTTGACGATGCCGTGGATTTTGTGAAAATATCTGAGGGCATGGGAGCGAAAGCAATCCGTGTTACGAAGATGGAAGAAGTAGAGCCGGCGATCCGCGAGGCTCTCGCAACAGACGGACCTGTAGTACTGGACTGCTGGATCGATCAGGATCTCAGCGTGTTCCCGATGGTACCGGCAGGCGCAAGTCTGAATGAAGTTTTTGACGAGGAGGATATGAAGAACAATGAGCAGAGTGTATAATTTTTCTGCAGGACCGGCCGTACTGCCGGAACCTGTGCTGAAAGAAGTAGCAGATGAGATGATGGATTATCAGGGAACAGGCATGTCCGTAATGGAGATGAGCCACAGAAGTCCTGAATTCCAGAAGATCATCGATGATGCAGAGCAGGATCTCAGAGACCTGATGAACATCCCGGATAACTACAAGGTATTATTCCTTCAGGGTGGTGCTTCTCAGCAGTTTGCCATGATTCCGATGAACCTTATGAAAAACGGAGTAGCTGACTATATTGTTACCGGTCAGTGGGCAAAAAAAGCATATCAGGAAGCACAGAAATACGGAAAGGTAAACAAGATCGCCTCTTCCGAAGACAAAACCTTCTCTTATATCCCGGACTGCAGCGATCTTCCGATCAGCCCGGATGCAGATTATGTATACATTTGTGAAAATAATACAATTTACGGAACAAAATTCAAAACTCTTCCGAATACAAAGGGAAAAACTCTGGTAGCAGACGTTTCTTCCTGCTTCTTATCTGAGCCTGTAGATGTAACAAAATACGGCATCATCTACGGTGGTGTCCAGAAAAATATCGGACCTGCAGGTATGGTAATCGTCATCATCCGCGAAGACCTCATCACAGAGGATGTCCTTCCGGGAACACCAACCATGCTTACATATAAGACACATGCAGATGCAGATTCCCTGTACAACACACCGAACGCTTACTGCATCTATGTATGCGGCAAAGTCTTCAAATGGCTCAAAGCTATGGGCGGACTGGAGGAAATGCAGAGAAGAAACATCGAGAAAGCCAAGATCCTCTATGATTTCCTGGATCAGAGCAAACTCTTCAAAGGCACAGTAGAGCCGGCTTCCCGTTCTCTGATGAATGTTCCTTTCGTTACAGGTGACAAAGACATGGATGCCAAATTCGTCAAAGAAGCAAAGGCAGCAGGTCTTGTAAACCTCAAAGGACACAGAACTGTAGGCGGTATGCGTGCAAGTATCTACAATGCAATGCCAAAAAAAGGCGTAGAAGCCCTTGTTGCATTCATGAAAAAATTCGAGGAGGAAAATGCATAATGTTCCAGTATAAATGCCTCAATCCAATCTCCCAGACAGGTCTCGGCCTGTTTGGAGATGATTACAAACAGACAGAAGAAATGAACGATGCCGATGCAGTCCTGGTAAGAAGTGCTAAGATGCATGACATGGAACTTCCGGAAAATGTCAAAGTCATCGCCCGTGCAGGTGCAGGTGTCAACAACATCCCGGTTGATGTATGCGCAGAAAAAGGTATCGTAGTATTCAACACACCAGGTGCAAACGCAAACGGTGTTAAGGAGCTTGTTCTTGCAGGAATGCTCCTTGCTTCCCGTGATATCGTTGGTGGTATCGAGTGGGTAGCACACGAAGAAGACAAAGAACACATCGACAAACTGGCTGAGAAACAGAAAAAACAGTTTGCAGGATGTGAGATCAGCGGTAAGAAGCTTGGTATTATCGGTCTTGGTGCGATCGGAGCCATGGTTGCGAACTCTGCAACACATCTGGGAATGGAAGTTTACGGATATGACCCATTCATCTCCATCGATGCAGCATGGAACCTTTCCAGAACCATCAAACACAGCAAATCCCTGGATGAGATCTACAGCCAGTGCGACTACATCACCATCCATGTACCGCTTACAGACAACACACGCAAGATGATCGACAAAGAAGCTTTCACAAAGATGAAAGACGGTGTCGTTCTTCTGAACTTCGCAAGAGACCTTCTCGTTGACGAGGATGCCCTTGTAGAAGCTCTTGACAGCGGCAAGGTTAAGAAATACGTAACAGACTTTGCAAATGCAACCGTAGCAGGCAGACCGGGAATCCTCGTAACACCACATCTTGGTGCATCCACAGAGGAATCTGAAGAAAACTGTGCAGTTATGGCAGTCAAAGAAGTCAGAGATTTCCTCGAAAACGGAAATATCAAAAACTCCGTAAACTTCCCGAACTGCGACATGGGAACCTGCGTGGCAGTTGGACGTATCACCATCGCTCACAAGAACATCCCGAACATGATCAGCCAGTTCACCAAGATCCTTGGTAGTGAGGGACTGAACATCGCGGATATGACCAACAAGAGCCGTGGTGGATATGCATACACCATCATCGACCTGGAAAGCGCAGCATCCAAAGAAGCTCTGGATGAACTCAGAGCAATCGAAGGCGTGTCCAAAGTACGTGTGATCAAATAAGAATATACAGACAAAAGAATCCCGGATGATCCGAAATGGACCGTCCGGGATTCTTTTGTATATAAATGGCGTTAAAAATTATTTACGGCTTGCGATAAAGCTTTCCACTTCCTCACGTGTCGGCATAACTCTCAGGGCACCTTTGCGTGTGGTGATGAGGGATGCGGCTGCGTTTGCGAAGGTGAGAAGTTCTTTGAGGTTTTCTTCTGTGAGGTTCTCAAGGCCGTGGTCGAGAACGTAGTTCAGGGTGCTTGCGCAGAAGGTATCTCCGGCACCGGTGGTCTCGATGGTGTTTTCCTGGAGGAAAGGAGCTGCCTCTACGATCATGTCCTTGTAGTATGCGCGGCTTCCGTCCTTGCCCATGGTGATGAGGATGAGCGGGATGTTGTATTTTTCCTGGATCATGGCAGCACCCTTGTCATAATCTGTGGTTCCGCACATGAACTCTACCTCATTGTCAGAAATCTTTAATACATCACATTTGGACATGCCATATTCGATCTCCGCACGGGCATCCTCGAGAGATTTCCAGAGAGGCGGACGCAGGTTCGGGTCAAAGGTGATGATGCATCCGGCTTCTTTCGCAAGATCGATCGCGTGGCGTGTAGCTTCACGTACACCCTCATGAGTAGAAGAAAGTGTTCCAAAGTGGAAGATACGGGAAGCTTCGATCAGATCCTTCTGAACTTCTTCTTTGGTGAGCATCATATCTGCGCCCGGATCACGATAGAAAGAAAAGTCACGGTCACCATCCGGATAAGTATGTACGAAAGCGAGTGTGGTGTGGCAGTTTTCATCCATGATAAGGTTACGGGTGTCAATGCCGACTTCCTCAACAGCAGTCTTTAACTGTGTACCAAACATGTCTTTGCCGACTTTGCCGATGAAAGCAGTCTTTTTGCCAAGACGTTCCAGCATGGCGAGCACGTTACATGGAGCACCGCCAGGGTTTGCTTCCATCAGGGGATTGCCCTGAGAACTGTTTCCGTTTTCTGTAAAGTCGATCAGTAATTCGCCGAGAGCGGTTACGTCAAATTTTCTGTTTTCCATAATGAAAAACCTCCTTGGATTTCTGAATTCTGTTTCCTGTGTATCAGAAAAACTCTAGTTTCAATTTATCGTACCAGAGCAGTTTTGTCAAACAAATTTCGTTCTATTCTTTATTTTTATTGGAAAAAATGATAAACTATTATCAAAGAGATGACATTTGCAGAAACGTTTGACAGCAGCATCTCAGAATGGAGGCAGTAGTTATGGAAAGCAAAGCATACGAATATATGGACTGGCCGAGAATTGAAGCAGTGGTTTACGGAGAGGAAGCATCCCCGAAGGATGTCATGGCTCCGCGTCTTACGACAGACGGCGTTCTGATCCAGGGATTTTTCCCGGAGGCAGATAAAACAGAAGTTCTGGTCGGCTCCCGCAAATATGAAATGGAGCAGGAAGACGAAGCAGGCTATTTCGCAGCAATGATCCCGGGAAGAAAGATCCCGGATTATAAATATCGCGTCACCAAAGGAGAAGAAACAAAGGAATTTGCAGATCCTTATGCATTCTCCGGCCAGATCACAGAAGCAGAGGAAAAAGCTTTCTGCGCTGGTGTTTATTATCACGCGTATGAGAAACTGGGTGCACATCCGATGAAAATTAATGGTGTCAAGGGAACCAGCTTTGCAGTATGGGCACCGAACGCGATGCGTGTCAGTGTTGTAGGTGATTTCAATGCGTGGGACGGAAGATGCCATGCGATGCACAGAATGCCGATGTCCGGTATCTTTGAGCTTTTTATCCCGGATGTAAAGGCAGGAGATATCTACAAATATGAACTGAAACTCAAGGGAAACAGGATCGAGCTGAAATCCGATCCATACGCGGCATGCACCGAAGTTCCACCGGCAAATGCATCTGTTGTGACAGATACCAGCACTTTCCAGTGGGAAGATGAGATCTGGATGAAAGAGCGTAAGAAATTCAGCGACCGCAAACAGCCAATCTCCATTTATGAAACTTCTCTTACAGAATGGAAAGATGCCACAGAGCTCGCAGATTTTGTAAAGAAACTGAACTATACCCATGTAGAACTGCATCCGGTCATGGAATACCTTGATGACGAAGCAGGAGAATACAGCACATTTGCTTATTATGCACCGACCAGAAGATTTGGCACACCAGAGGATTTTCAGAAGGTTGTCAATGAACTTCACAAGGCAGGAATCGGTCTGATCCTTGACTGGACACCGTCTCATTTCCCGAGAGTGGAGGGAGGTCTTGAGCTTTTTGACGGAACACCGTTGTATGAGAATCCAGATCCGTCCATGGCGATCCATCCGATCTGGGGAACCCTTCTTTACAATTTCGACAGCCCGATGGTTAAGGATTTCCTTCTGGCAAACGCTTTTTACTGGCTGGAAGTTTATCATGCAGACGGACTCCGCCTGGACGATGTAGATTCCATGCTGTATCTTGATTTCGGCAGGGAATACGGACAATGGAAGCCGAACATCTACGGAACAAATGAAAACCTGGAAGCAGTAGAATTCCTGAAACATCTGAATTCCATCCTTGATAAGAAACTTCCGGGAACCCTCACGATCGCACAGGAGGACGGCCTCTGGTCCGAACTCACCGGAAGCGTGGAGGATGACAACATCGGATTCGACTACAAATGGAACAACAACTGGGCAGGAGATTTTCTTGCTTACCTTTCCAAAGATCCGATCGAGAGAAAATATGTCCACGATCAGCTCACTCTGTCCATGATCTATGCTTACTGTGAGCATTATGTACTGCCGCTCGGAAACCGTGAGGCAGGAAATCTCGCTGAATTTATGGAGAAACTTCCGGGAGATGAGGCACAGAAATTAAGCCAGGTTCGTGCGGCATATGCCTATATGATGATGCATCCGGGCTGTACCATGATGGCTCCGGGCAAAGAACTTCCAGAGGAGATGGAGAAATTTATCCATGACCTCAATGAGCTGTACCGCACCCATCCGGCACTGATCCAGAAGGATGATGAGTACGATGGATTTGAATGGATCCAGCTTATGAAATATGAGGAAAACGTCCTGACTTTCATGAGAAAGACAGACAAGCCGGAAGAAACGCTTCTCGTTGTATGCAACTTCGCGGCTGTTCCATATACAGACTATAAAGTAGGCGTTCCGTTCTTCGGCAAATACAAAGAAATCTTCAACACCGACGCCAAAGAATATGGCGGACAGGGAACGGTAAATCCGAGAGGAAAGACTTGCAAGCAGGATGAGTGCGATGAGAGAGAGTATTCCATCAAACTCAAAGTTCCTGCACTTGGCGTGACAGTATTTTCCTGCACACCGACCAAGAAAAGAGAAGCAGTCTCTGCCCCGGTGAAGAAAACTGAGAAAAAACCTGTGGCAAAGAAACCTCGCGTTTCCAGAAAATCTTCCAGGGCCGCTGTCAAGGAACCGGCGGCTACAGTGAAAGAGGAGAAGAAAGTTCTTGTAAAAGAAGCAGTTACTGCACCAAAGAAAACCAGAAAAACTGTAGCGAAAGAAACAGCATAAAAAATAATTCGCTGTAAATGAAGTTACAGCATAAAAATTAAAATTTGTTCTTGATTTTTCTGAGAAATCAGGTATAATAATGGTTGTGTTTCAGACACAGGCTGGAATAGCTCAGTCGGTAGAGCACTTCACTCGTAATGAAGGGGTCGTGAGTTCGAGTCTCATTTCCAGCTTGCCATTAACAGGATCCGGATACTTTGAACAAGGTATCCGGATTTTTGTGTTATGCGGAGAATTTTTTTGTACTTTTTCAGTGCTTGCATTGCTGAAAATTTATGTTATCATTATGAGATAAAGATTTGTTGCTTTTATAACGTATTAACTTGTAAAAGTCAGTTGCTGTGAACGAAGTGAACAGTAACGAAAGGAATGATGAAACAAATGCTAGATAAAATAGAAGAAAAAATCCTTCAGAGGATAGACGCAGACAGAGAGCAGATCATAAGCTTTGCAGAGGATATCGCGGCACATCCGGAACCGGGTTTTGAGGAAATACGGACGTCGCAGAAGGCGGCACAGTTTCTTAAGAACCTTGGATATGAAGTGACAGAACATCTTGTCCGCACCGGTGTAAGAGGTGACAAAAAGATCACAGACGGTCCGAACCTCACAGTCATCGGGGAACTGGATGCGATCGGATGCAAGTCACATCCAATGGCAGATTCTGTCACCGGTGTGGCACATGCCTGCGGACATCACGCACAGATGGCAGCAATGATCGGCTGTGCGATCGCGCTGGCAGATTCGGAGATCCAGAAGGAACTCGGCGGCAGTCTTTCTTTCCTTGCGGTTCCCGCTGAGGAATATATTGACGCAGACAAGAGAGCATGTCTTCGCCAGGAAGGGATCGAATTCTGCTGCGGCAAGAGCGAGATGATCCGCACAGGAGTTTTTGATGATACGGATATTGCGCTGACGACCCATGTGCATATGGTTCCGGTCGAGGAGGATTTTTACCTGGGAAATCCGGCGTGCAACGGTTACAGTGCAGAACGAGTCACTGTCAGAGGCAAGGCCGCACACGGGGCGATCGATCCGTGGAACGGTGTCAACGCCCTCAGCATCACGACCAGCGCTATCCAGATGATGGGACTGATGCGAGAGACTTTCCGCGAGGAAGACCATGTACGCCTCCACAATGTGATCCGTAAGGCCGGTGATGTCATCAACAGTGTGCCGGATGAGGCGGTGATAGAAACGAAGGTGAGGGCAGCTTCGCTTGAGAAACTGGAGGAGATCATGGATATGGTCAACCGCGCTTATGACGGAGCAGCCTATGCATTCGGCGGCAGGATCGAGCGGGAAATACTCCAGGGCTATATGCCGATCCTTCCGAGAGAGGCAGATACGGCACTTCTGGAGGCGGCAGAGGATCTGGAACTTGAGTATCGCACTGTACAGAAGGGCGATTTCAACAATGCCTGCACGGATGTAGGCGATCTGAGCCACCTGATGCCGGTCGTGAATTTTACATTCAAGGGCTTTGAAGGCAAACTCCATGGGGCAGACTTCCGTATCACAGATCCGGAAAAGGCATACATCCTTCCGGCAAAACTGCTTGCCCTGACCGTGTACAAACTCTTAAGAAACGGCGGAGAGCAGGCCGGAAAGATCTGCACAGAGTTTACCCCGGTTTTTGACAGAGAAAGTTATACTGCTTATATCAGAAAGCAGACAGAGCAAAAATAAAACAGCAGGAGGACAGGCAGAAAAATGGCAGAAACATGTTTGGAATTAAAAAAGATCAAGAAATCTTTTTCAAAGGATGAAACCGTTCTCAAAGAGATCAGTCTTTCCATCGGAAAAGGCGAATTTATTACACTTCTGGGATCTTCCGGATGTGGCAAGACGACAACTTTGCGTATCATCGCGGGCCTTGAGACACCGGATTCCGGTCAGGTATTTCTGGACGGTAAAGATGTGACAGATCTTGCACCGGAAGCGAGAGACGTAAACACAGTATTTCAGAATTACGCCCTGTTTCCGCATATGACCGTTGCAGACAACATCGGCTACGGACTGAAACTTAAGAAAGTTCCGAAAGCCGAGATCAGAAAACGTGTCGCCGAAATGCTGGAACTGGTACAGCTTCCGGGATATGAGAAGCGTAAACCGTCAGAACTCTCCGGTGGACAGAGACAGCGAGTTGCGATCGCACGTTCTCTGGTAAATAATCCGAAGGTCCTTCTTCTTGATGAGCCTCTGGGAGCATTGGATCTCCAGCTCCGCCGCGCGATGCAGCTGGAACTTAAGAAATTACAGAAAAAACTTGGCATCACGTTTGTCTACATCACACATGACCAGGAAGAAGCGATCAATATGTCAGACCGTATCGCAGTCATGAACCAGGGAAGATTTGAGCAGATCGGTTCCCCGGATGAGATCTACAATCATCCAAAGACCAGCTATGTGGCAACTTTTGTCGGAAATGCAAACATCCTTAAGGGAACTGTAGAAGCAATGGAAAGCGATCAGGTGCGCGTAAGCCTTGTAGGAGGAACTGTTCTGGCAGCGGCAGACGGCAATGTTTTACAGGCAGGAACACCGGTGACACTGGCAGTCCGGAGCGAAAATATCGTTCTTGACGAAACCTGTCAGAAAGGTCTTGACGCAGAAGTAGTCGAGAAGAGTTTTGCCGGAGGTCTTCTCCGCGTTGTACTGAAACTTACCGACGGAACAGAAGTGATCGCAAGCAGATACGGCATCGATGCGAGCGTGCAGCCAGGACAGAAAGTAACCTGTTTCTTTGAACCGGAGAATGCCGTTCTGGTAGATCTTGACACAGAAAGCGGGGCAGAATCATGAAAAAAAAGAAATCCGGCTCTGTCTGGATGATCCTGCCGTTATACATCTTTACGATCATTTTTGTGGCAGGACCGCTGCTTTATATGCTGGCACTGAGCTTTGCACAGCCAAAAGCAGGACACGGCGTGGAGTGGACATTTACACTTGCAAATTATAAAAAGATCCTTGACCCTGTCTACATGCAGACCTTTACAGGATCTTTCCAGCTTGCCCTGACCAGTACCCTGATTATCTGCCTGGTCGGATATCCGTTTGGATATTTTATGGCAAAACTTTCCGACAAATGGAAAAAACGCGCGATGATCTTTCTGATGCTGCCGTTTTGGGTAAACTCCCTGATCCGACTTTACGGATGGATGATCATCCTTCAGACCAAAGGGCTTCTGAACCATGTGCTCAAAAGCCTTGGGCTGATCGAGAAGCCGCTTCGTATCCTTTACAGCTATCCGGCGATCGTGATCGGTATGACCTATGTGCTGCTTCCGTTTATGATCCTTTCTGTCTATTCCAGCGCGGAGAAACTGGACTGGTCGCTCGTCGAGGCGGCAAGAGATCTCGGAGCGAGCCCGTTTAAGGCTTTTTGGACAGTATCTTTCAAACTGACTCTGCCAGGTCTTCTTTCCGGTGTGATCTTGACATTTATCCCGTCCATGGGACTGTTTTTCATCGCAGATATCCTGGGTGGAAACAAGATCGTGCTTGTTGGAAGTCTGATCCAGGAACAGATGACAAGAGGAAATAACTGGCCGTTCGCGGCGGCACTGGCTGTGGTATTGATGATCCTTACGACACTGATGATCATGCTGTACCGCAAAGTCACAAATGCAAAAGAATTGGAGGGTGTGGGATGAAAAAGAATTCAAAACTCTCCAGGTTTTACCTTGGATTGATTTTTGTACTGATGTATCTGCCGATCGCAGTCGTCATCGTATTTTCTTTTAATGAATCAAAACTTCCGGTGCGTTTTACCGGATTTTCCCTGAAATGGTATCAGGAGCTTTTTTCTGACAGCGCAATGATCGAGGCACTTGGAAATAGTTTGTTCCTTGGAGTGTTAAGCTGCTTTGTATCGGCGGTGATCGGAACTCTTGGGGCAGTCGGGCTTTCCAGGATCCACTGGAAGACAAAGGGAATCTTGGAATATATTTCCATCCTGCCGCTGATGATCCCGGAAATCATCCTTGGTATGGTCCTGATGGCTTTTTTCTATATGATGAATCTGCCGTTTGGTATGCTGACGCTCCTGATCGGACACACCGTTTTCTGCGTGCCGTATATTCTTATGGAAGTAAAAGCACGCCTTGCGGGAATGGACCCGTCGCTTGAGGAAGCGGCGAGGGACCTTGGTGCAGGACCGTTTCGGGCATTTTGGGATATTATCCTTCCGCTCATAATGCCGGCGGTAATGTCAGGTTCCCTTCTGGCATTTGCAATGTCCATGGATGATGTGGTCATCAGTATTTTTATTAACGGACCGCGTCTTTCTACTCTGCCGATCAAGGTCTACACACAGATCAAGACAGGCGTGACCCCGGAGGTCAATGCACTCTGTACGATCATGCTGGCGGTGACCCTTCTGATCCTGCTCGTTTATACCGCAATAGGAAAGTTTACAGGCAGAAATCAGAAAAAGAATTAAGAAAGTCTTTTCAATGAAACAAAAGTAAGATATACTAAACATGTCTGGGGTTTGTTAAAATCGAAACAAGACAAGAAGAGGAGAAAAAGTTATGAAAAAATTAGTGGTATGTGCATTATGTGCGGCACTCGTAGTTCCAACACTCGCAGTTTCTGTTCAGGCAGATGACTCCAAAGAACTGGTGCTCTACACATGGGAGAACATGTTCCCGCAGGAAGTTCTTGACGGATTCGAAGAAGAAACAGGAATCAAGGTCGTTTATTCTAATTTTGATACAGATGAAAACATGCTGGAGAAACTTTCCATGGCAAAAGGCGGAGATTATGATGTTGTCGTAGCAGATGACTATATCATCCAGACTGCCATCGAGGAAGGCCTGGTGGAGAAACTTGACACATCCAAGCTGTCAGGATGGGAAAACATCAACCCGCTTTATCAGGGACAGTTCTATGATCCGAACGATGAATATACAGCACCATACGGTGCAGGCATTCCGCTGATCGTTTACGATCCGGAGCTGGTGGACATCGATATCAAAGGCTATAATGACCTCTGGGATGCCTCTTTAGAGGACAGCATTGCCCTGACTGCCAATTACCGTGTGCTCAACGGTATCACAAATCTTGCTCTTGGCCAGGACTTTAATGACCAGAATACAGATGATATCGCCAAAACAGGGGAGAAGCTTCTGGAGTTAGCACCAAACGTGCGTCTGATTCAGGATGACAATACACAGGATGCGCTTCTTAATGGGGAAGCAAGTGTTGCCTTCCTTTATACATCTCAGGTAACAGCAGCCCTTCAGGAAAATCCGGATCTCAAAGTGGTATATCCGGAAGAGGGACTTGGCTTTGGCGTTATGGGAATGTTCATCCCGAGCCAGGCACCGGACAAGGATGAGGCTTATCAGTTCATGGACTACATCCTTCAGCCGGAAAACGCAGCAAAATGTTTCGATTATATCGGATATTACTGCACAAACAAAGCAGCAGATTCCCTGCTTGAGAATCAGGACCTTGTTGTTCCGGATTCTGTAACAGAAGGATCAGCAGTAGAAAACATCAGCGCGGAGGCAGATGAGGCCTACAATAAGAACTGGACGGAGTTCAAGGCTGCCTGCAACTGATAGAAACAAGGGGGAAGCAGGATGGAAATCTACAAAGGTATTGCTACCTTTTCGGGAATTGCCATCGGAAAAATCTTATATTACAGCAGAGGGGAATATCAGATACGTCAGTGTCTGGTAAGCAACATCAAAAAAGAGATCGAGGATTTTCGTAAAGCGAAGGAGCAGGCGGTAGCGAAGCTCAAAGAACTTTACGAAGCCAATAAATCTCTGAATGAGCAGGAGGCCAGGACTTTCCTTAATCAGGCAAAGCTCCTGGAATCCGGAAGCTTCCAGAATGCGATCGAGAGCAGCATTGCCAACGAAAAGGTCAATGCTGCTTATGCAGTTATGACAAATCGTGATGAGCTGGTAGAGACCTTCCGCAACCTGGAAGAACCGGTGATCCGTAAGAGGATTTCAGACATTCAGGAAATATCCAACCGTCTGATCCAGATCCTCGGCGGAGCGGCGATCCGGATCAATCTGGGAGAGGAACCGGTGATCCTGGTGGCAGAGGCTCTGTCACCGACTGAGATCATGGAGATGGACAAGGAGAAACTTCTTGCCGTTGTCATGCATCATGGATCAGCCGTTTCTCATGCCTCCATTATGACAAAGACAATGGAGATCCCAACTCTGGTAGACATTGCACCGGATGACGAGTGGGATGGTATGACCGCGATCGTGGATGGTTATACAGGAACCATGTATCTGAATCCGGATGCAGAGATCAAGAAAGAATACGAGATCCGTCTTGAGGCGGATCGAAGAGAACGAGAAGAACTTCTCAAACTCAAGACACAGAAGGATGAGACGAAGGATGGAACAAAGATCGGTCTGTACGCAAATATCGGCAACATGAGCGATCTGAGCAGTGTCCTTTTTTACGGGGCTTCCGGCATTGGGCTCCTTCGAAGTGAATTCCAGTATCTTGGAAGGGAAAACTATCCGAGGGAGAATGAGCTGTTTCATGCGTACAAGAAGCTGGCAGAGACGATGGGAGAGCGTACAGCAGTGATCCGTACCGCCGATCTCGGAGCTGACAAGCAGGCTTCTTATCTGGATATTCCGGCGGAGACCAACCCGATCATGGGAAACCGTGGCATCCGTCTCTGTCTTGACCGTAAGAAGATGTTCAAGGCACAGCTTCGTGCGATCTACCGTGCCAGTGCCTATGGTAATCTTGCGATGATGTATCCGATGATCGATTCCGAAGAAGAGATGGATCAGATCGAGGAGATCATTCAGGAGGTCAAGGCAGGACTCGATGAAAAAGAAATTCCTTACCGTAATATCCGGACAGGTATCATGATCGAGACACCGGCAGCGGTTATGATCAGCCAGGAACTGGCAAGGAGAGTCAACTTCCTGAGCATCGGAACAAATGACCTGACACAGTATACACTTGCTATGGATAGGCAGAATCCTCTGCTCAAGGACAAATACAACGATCATCACCCGGCGGTGCTCCGTATGATCAAGATGGTAGTGGAAGCTGCACATCAGGAGAACCGTCAGGCAGGGATCTGTGGTGAGATCGCAGCAGATACGGAACTGACAGAAACCTTCCTTCAGATGGGGGTTGATTTCTTGTCTGTAGTGCCGGCGTGCATCCTTCCGGTCAGAAAGGCGATCCGCGAGACAGATCTGAGTTCTCAGCGAGGGTGATTATGAATAAAAAAAGCAAAGTGATCCTTCTTCCCTGTAATTCTTACAGGGAAGAACTTGTTTATGAGAATCTGGAGACCGGCCTTGAACTTCTGGGCAGTCTCGAATCTATTGTCGGCAAAGAAGAATCGGTTCTTCTGAAACCTAACCTTCTCAAGAAAGCAGAAGTTGATAAAGCTGTTATCACACATCCTGTGATAGTTGGCATGTTTGCTAGGCTGATGCGGGAGAAGGGGTATCAGGATATTATTCTGGCAGATTCGTGCGGCAATGGAACAACAACGAAAGTCATTCACGGAACAGGTATGGATACCTATCTTGATAAATTTGATATTCCGGCGATCGACTATACCAAGGGGGTCCATGTGGAGAATCCGGATGGGATCCAGGCGAAAGAGTTTGTCCTTCCTGCGGAACTTCTGGAGAGGGACTGCGTGATCTCTCTGTGCAAGATGAAGACGCATGCACTGGAACGTATCACAGGGGCGGTCAAGAACAGTTATGGATTCATCTATGGATTTCACAAGGCGAAGGGGCATACTCTGTATCCGAGCGCGGACAGTTTCGCCAGAATGCTGGTGGATCTGAACCAGTATGTGAAACCACGGCTGTATATCATGGATGGAATTGTTGCGATGGAGGGGAACGGACCTGGCTCCGGCGATCCGGCTCCGATGAATGTGATATTGATGTCGCAAGACCCGGTCGCACTGGACAGTGTGTTTTGTCATCTGATCCATCTGAAACCGGAGATGGTCCCGACAAATTATCACGGTGAGAAGATGGGACTTGGAACCTGGAAGGAAGAAGAGATCGAGCTTCTGACACCCGGCGGTCCGATCCGTATGGAGGATGCGGTGGCACAGTACGGGAACCCATACTTTGATGTAGACAGGAGAGTGGCGCGTTCCGGTATGTGGGAGCGTCTGGCGAAGGCTCTGAATATTTTTCAGAAGAAGCCATATATCCAGTCAGACAAGTGTATCCGCTGCGGGATCTGCGTCAAGAGCTGCCCGGTCCCGGAGAAAGCTGTGAATTTCCGAAACGGCAGAGAAAACCCGCCGGTCTATGATTACAGGAAATGCATCCGCTGCTTCTGCTGCCAGGAAATGTGCCCGGAGAAAGCGATTCATGTGAAATGAGAGGCGTGGCTGGCATGAGGCATCGGGATGCGCGAGATACTTGTGTTCGATGCCGATTATTGTTGGAGACTGGGGTGTGTGGCATCGGAATTCCTAATGCCTCCTGAACTCGATGCTGAGTGTGGGGAAATGGATGGCACTAGACATCGGATTGTGGGAAATTAGAAACAGGGAACGGGGGCTTTTGGAGCTGCAAACCACGTTCCCTGTTGATTGTATTGAATATTGAGGAGGTGCTAGTGGCGCGTCCCCAGATAGGATGATGTCCTGTGAACAGGTGCGAGTTATCGGATGCTATCGTGCAGTGCCTTGATAAATGCCGGAGTTGTTCCGCAGCATCCACCGACGACGGATGCGCCGCTTTCAATCAGAACTTTCATATAAGATGCAAAATCTTCTGCATTCATGCTGTATACGGCCTGTCCTTTGTCATCGATGGTCGGCATGCCGGCGTTTGGTTTGGCGATGACTGGGATGGATACATTTTCTTTGATGCTTCGTACGACGGATACAAGCTGGTCCGGTCCGACGGAGCAGTTGATACCGACTGCGTCTGCACCGGCTGCTTCAAGAGAAACAGAAGCTTCGATAGCATTGCCGCCGCTGAAGATACTTCCATCCGCCTCTACAGTCATGGTGCACATGATCGGAAGATCACATACAGAACTTGCAGCGTCGACTGCGGCGAGAGTTTCTTCGATGTTGATCATGGTCTCTGCTGCGATCAGGTCAATGCCTGCATCGGCAAGGATACGAACCTGTTCCTGGTACATATCAAAAGCTTCTGTGTAGGTATAATTACCATCTGCAGTGATAAAAGAACCGGAAGTCGTGATATCACCGGCTACGTAGACACCATTTCCGGCGAGTTCTCTGGAATATCCGACGAGAGTACGGTTGATCTCCTCGATACGGTCTGTCAGTCCATGTTTGGCAAGATTCATACGGTTTCCGCCAAAAGTCGGAGCATAGATGACCTGGCTTCCAGCCTGGATATAGGCACGCTGGAGATCCTGGATGACATCCTTATGGTCAATAACCCAGGTCTCGGTACAGATGCCGCGCGGCATGCCGCTCGCCATCAGATTGGAACCGGTAGCTCCATCCAGAATCAGGATATTTTCGGTCAGTTTACGGAATTCTTCTTTTGTCATGAGTTTGTTGCCTCCTTGATGAAAAATAAAATGTATAAGCAACTTACCTGGCAAGCTCCGCATTTCCGTCGGAAGGTGCTTATTTCAGTTTCCTATTATAGCATGGGATGTTTTGAATGTCGAGATGTGGTTCCTATTTACAGGTAATATCCCGCGAGGTGTTTTGCCATGAATATGACAAAATCCCGATAACGAGATGCGATATCTGTCGACATTTGTCGATGGAAAAAAGTTGCTGTTTTTATCAAAATATGGTAGCTTAAAAATATAATCTTTACCCGGCAGTTCTGTCGGTGAATTTCCCAAAATAATATTATATCAGGGTACAAAATTTCAGAGTCCATTCCTGCCTGCGGGAAATGGAAACTGGTTTTGCAGAAAAAATAAAAAGTTTATAAGGAGGCATCATGAATTTATTCGACTATACGTACTGCGGGAATTATAACCGGCAGATACAGAATCTCTCCAGGATCGTTCCGGAGAAATGGAGTTTTGGCAGCACAGAAGACAATGGAATCCTCAAAGGTTATCTGGAGCACACTTTTCAGAGGGTATATGAGGAAGGCAAAATACTGGAAACAGATAACTATGCAATTTTTAATACAGGATTATTTAATCGCTATTATCAGCCGGTCTATGTTTATTTTATCCCAAATCTTGTCCCGGACAGGCAGAGATGGTTCCTGGAGGGATTTTATACGGAATACAATCTTCTCAAAGCTGGAATTGTAGACCTTCCGGAACGTGCAGAATATGTGCAGAACCCAGCAGAGCTTGTCTTTGATATCGGACTGGATATTGTTCCACAGTATGAGCACATTTTTGAGGAAGCAGAGAATAGCCAGCGTCTTCCGGAAACGATCCGCAACAGCGTCATGAAAGTCCAGCTTTTTGACGGGGCACTGCGGCAGACGAAGCGGATGCTGGAAGCAGATTACCGCACTGCGATCCCTCAGTATTATAATCACGGCATTCAGTTTCTCATCCCTGTATGTCTGCAGGACCCTGCAAAAGCAGACCTCGCCCTCGCCTGCGTCAAGACAGAAGACGGCAATAAATACCTCGGCAGGACGTGCCTCACCCTCAAAATGGCCTATCACAACGCAAGACTTCTGGCAAAGATCCACAGCAGCTGGCTATGTCCGTAACTAAAGCAACACTGTAAAAACCACTCGTTCATAACGAACGTGGTGGCTTTTACAGTGTGCTGGCAAACAAGAGAAAGCACGTGTGAACTCCATATAAATAAAGGTTGTAAAAATATCGTAAATCTATTGAAATCGAAATGTTTTTGTGATACAAAAGTAAAGTTACCATTCATATATTTTTCATTTCAAAAGAGGGGATATTTTTAGGGAGGAACAGCCAATGAGCAATAAGCTGATCGACTTGATCGACATTTCCAAATCCTACGGGATGCAGACAGTTCTGGATGAACTGAATCTTTATATCAGGGAGAATGAATTCCTGACACTTCTTGGACCGAGTGGATGTGGAAAAACTACCACACTTCGTATTTTGGGAGGCTTTGAGATGCCGGATAAGGGTCGTGTGATCTTTGACGGGCAGGATATCACTGATCTTCCGCCTAATAAGCGACAGCTGAATACCGTATTTCAGAAGTATGCGTTATTTACACATATGAATATTGCGGAGAATATTGCCTTTGGATTAAAGATAAAAAATAAAAGTAAACAATATATCCATGACAAGATCAAATACGCACTGAAACTCGTCAACCTGGACGGCTTCGAGAACCGTATGCCGGACTCCTTAAGTGGCGGCCAGCAGCAGCGTATCGCTATCGCAAGAGCAATCGTAAATGAGCCGAAGGTCCTTCTTCTGGATGAGCCTCTGGGCGCTCTGGACCTCAAGATGCGCCAGGATATGCAGTACGAGCTGATCCGTCTCAAGAACGAGCTGGGGATCACTTTCCTGTATGTAACACATGATCAGGAAGAAGCCCTTACCATGTCTGACACTATCGTAGTTATGAACCAGGGTTACATCCAGCAGATCGGAACTCCGGAGAAAATCTACAACGAGCCGGAGAATGCTTTCGTGGCAGATTTTATCGGTGAGAGTAATATCATTTCTGCAACGATGGTGCAGAATCGTCTTGTCAAGATCCTCGGAGTGAATTTCCCGTGCGTGGACGAAGGATTCGGACAGAACAAACCGGTTGACGTTGTTATCCGTCCGGAGGATATCGACCTTCTCAAACCGGGTGAAGGAAGCATCGACGGTGTTGTCACACACCTGATCTTTAAAGGTGTTCATTATGAGATGGAAGTCATGGCAAATAACTATGAATGGCTGGTACACAGCACAGATATGTTCCCGGTTGGAACGGAAGTCAGCATCCATGTAGATCCATTTGACATCCAGATCATGAAAAAACCGGAATCAGAAGATGAGGAGGCGGTAAACATTGAAGAATAAGCGTCTGCTTGCCGGACCTTATCTTTTCTGGTCCGCATCTTTTGTCGTGATCCCGCTTCTGGTGATCGTTTATTATGCATTTACCAGCGATGAGGGAACTTTTACATTTTCAAACCTGGCACAGATCACGACACCGGAGAATCTGAAGGCTCTGGGAATGTCCATCCTTCTGTCTTTCTTAAGTACCGCGATCTGTCTGATCCTTGCCTATCCGCTGGCAATGATCCTGAGCCAGAACAAAGTCAGTCAGACAAGTTTTATCGTGCTGATCTTTATCCTGCCGATGTGGATGAACTTTCTTCTCCGCACCCTGGCATGGCAGACACTGCTTGAAAAAAACGGTGTCATCAACAGCGTGTTGAGTTTCCTGCATCTGTCGGCACTGGAGATCATCAATACACCGTATGCGATCATCCTTGGTATGGTGTACAACTTCCTGCCGTTCATGGTGCTTCCGATCTATAACGTACTGATCAAGATCGACAGCAATGTTATCAACGCGGCACGTGACCTGGGAGCAAATCCGGTACAGACTTTCTGTAAGGTTATTTTTCCGCTGAGTATCCCGGGTGTGATCAGCGGTATCACTATGGTATTTGTACCGGCACTGACAACATTCGTTATCTCCGACCTTCTGGGAGGCGGTAAGATTCTCCTGATCGGAAACGTGATCGAGCAGTCCTTTAAACAGAACAGCAACTGGCATGTCGGAAGTGGACTTTCTCTTGTGCTGATGGTATTCATCATTGCAAGTATGGCACTTGTGGCAAAATACGACAACGAAGACGGGGGTGCGACATTTTGATCAGAAAATACTTACAGAAAATATACCTGGCTCTTATTTTTATTTTGCTGTATGCACCGATCGTGACGCTGGTCGTGCTGTCCTTTAACCAGTCCAAGACGAGAGCGAAGTGGGGCGGATTTACCCTGAAATGGTACAAAGAACTGTTCCAGAACGAACAGATCATGAGTGCCTTTTATACGACACTGATCATTGCCTTTGTCTCAGCGGCGATCGCAACGATCATCGGAACGGCAGCAGCAATCGCCATTCAGGGAATGAAGCAGAAATGGAAGACCATGTACATGGGTCTTACCAACATCCCGATGATGAATGCAGAGATCGTTATGGGTGTGTCATTGATGCTTCTCTTTATTGCTTTTCACATGACACTTGGTTTCGGCACCATCCTGATCGCGCATATTACGTTCAATATTCCGTATGTGATCCTGAGTGTGTCACCGAAGCTGAAACAGACAAACCGTTATACATATGAAGCGGCAATGGACCTCGGGGCATCCCCGGTCAAGGCTTTCTTCAAGGTGGTTTTCCCGGATATCGTGCCGGGAGTCCTCTCCGGATTTATGCTGGCGTTTACCATGTCCCTGGATGATTTCGTTATCACCCACTTTACCAAGGGACCTGGGATCGACACACTTTCCACCAAGATCTATACAGAGGTACGAAAGGGAATCAAACCGGAGATCTATGCACTTTCCACGATCATGTTCGTGACGGTGCTTGTCCTTCTGATCCTGGTCAACTATTCTCCGAAGGAAGAAGAGGAGACCACAGCCAGAAAGAAAGTCCGCAGACCATCCAAAGTCAAGAAGATCATCATCCGCCGTGTGATTCCGGTGACGATCTGCATCCTCTTTATCGGAGGCGGATTCTACTATGCGGAAGAAAGCGGTGTCGTGAATGATGATAAACTGGTTGTTTACAACTGGGGTGAATACATCGATCCGGAAGTCCTGACCATATTTGAGGAAGAGACAGGGATCAATGTTGTTTACGAAGAATTTGAGACAAACGAGATCCTTTATCCGAAGGTAAGTTCCGGTGCAATCGCATACGACGTGGTCTGCCCGAGTGATTATATGATCCAGCGAATGATCGAGAATGACCTGCTTACAGAGATCAACTTTGACAACATTCCGAATATCAAGAATATCGGCAAGCAGTATATGGAACAGTCCAGACAGTTTGACCCGGAGAATAAATATTCTGTACCATACTGCTGGGGAACTGTCGGTATCCTTTACAACAAGACTATGGTGGATGAGCCGGTCAACAGCTGGTCGATCCTCTGGGATCCGAAATACAAGGACAACATTCTGATGCAGGATTCTGTCCGTGATGCGTTTGGCGCGACACTGAAATATCTCGGATATTCTCTGAACTCCACCGATCTTGATGAACTGACGGAAGCCAAGAACCTTCTGATCGAGCAGAAACCTCTGGTGCAGGCATATGTCATCGATCAGGTGCGTGACAAGATGATCGGAAACGAGGCAGCTCTTGGCGTGATCTATTCCGGCGAGGCAATCTACACACAGAAAGAAAATCCGAACCTGGAATACGTGATCCCGAAGGAAGGCTCCAATATCTGGATCGATTCCTGGGTAATTCCGAAGAATGCAGAGCACAAGGAAAATGCAGAAAAATTCATCAACTTCCTCTGCAGACCGGACATTGCGCTGATGAACTTTGAATATATCACTTACTCCACACCGAATGAGGCCGCAAGAGAGCTGATCGAGGATGAATCCATCCGAAACAGTGAGATCGCTTTCCCGGATCTTTCCAAGTATGACAATCTGGAAACTTTCCAGTATCTTGGAACAGAGGCGGATCAGGTATACGGAGATCTGTGGAACAAGGTAAAATCATCATGAAAACAAACGAAAAAGTATCCAATTATATAAAACTCTGCAGCGAATGGGCAGAGAAATTTCTTCAGATGGACAAAGAAGAATTAAAGAAAAGACTTCCTGAACTGAAAGAAGAGGACGGTTATCTCAAGATCACACACTTCGGAGTCCCGTTTGGGATCCGCCTGGATGATGGCAGGATCGACTGCCTGGATGGAAAAGGCGAAGCAAATGCGACGGAGATGCTGAATATCTACACCCTTCTCGGCTATGTCAAGGAAAATGCTTCCTTCATGGACAAGTGGGTGCCGTTTGCGGATCTTCGTGATGCGAGACCTTTTGGGCCTGCATACAAGATCGGTGTGACGGATGTGTTCGCGGCGACTTTTTCCGGTCATGCGAAGGAACTTAGGGAGGCTTTTCTTAAGCTGAACGGTACAGAACTTCCACAGGGAGATGTCGGCTACCAGATCAATGCCTTTGAATGCGAACCGATGCGGTTCTATTTCTGGGACTGTGACGATGAATTTGAGGCACAGGGAAATATCTTGTTTGATTACAGCGCGACAGATTTTAACCATGTGGAGAGCGCTGTCTCCACGGCAGAGATGGGCGTAAAGAGACTGGCAGAACTGGCGGGGCTTCCGCTTCGTGGGAAATCCTTCGGTATGCAGTAAGCTACCATAAAATCAAGAAATATCAACAGACAAAGACACTGGAATGAAAAGAGACATTTCAGTGTCTTTTTGTGCATTATTTTGAAAAAATGTCGAGTTAACTATAACTTACCGAGTTGTTTTGTAAAATTATACAAAAAATAATTGTAAAATCAGGGCTAAAATAAGCAAAATACACAAAAAATACTTGAAATATGAAAAAACATCTTCTATAATAAAAATATATGTGGGAGCAATGCAAAAACACAGTGAACGTGAAAAGGAGGGAACTGAATGTTAGACAAATCATACTATGATAAGGCAGATGAGATCATCGCTGTTTATGGACGCAAGCCGGATTCTCTGATCCCGATCATGCAGGACATCCAGGCAGCGTATCGTTATCTGCCGAAAGAACTTCTGAACTATGTAGCAGATGAGATCGGGGTAACCCGTTCAAGAGCATATAGTGTGGCAACATTCTATGAGAATTTTTCATTCGAAGCAAAAGGTAAATATGTGATCAAGGTATGTGACGGAACTGCCTGTCATGTAAGGAAATCTGTACCGGTCAGAGAAGCCCTGATGAAGGAGCTTGGACTGAATGACAAGAAGCACACCACAGATGATATGCTTTTTACTGTAGAGATCGTATCCTGTCTGGGTGCATGCGGACTTGCACCGGTCATGATGGTCAATGACGATGTTCATCCGAAGATGACTCCGGATCTGGCAGTAGAGCTGATCCACAAACTGCGAGAGGGAGGTGCCGAGTAATGTTTTTACATAACAGAGAAGAACTTCAGAACCTGCGTAAAGAAGCAGAGAAACGTCTGCATGCAGCGAAGCTTCGCGTCCTGGTCTGTGCAGGAACCGGATGTATTGCCAGCGGCTCCAAGGAAATTTATGACAAGATGAAAGAACTGTCCGAGGGAAACGGACAGGTTTCTGTAGAATTTGAGGGAGAAGTTCCGCATCCTGAGATCAGAAAGAGCGGATGCCACGGATTCTGTGAGATGGGACCTCTGATGAGGATCGAGCCTCTCGGAATCCTCTATATCAAGGTCAAAGTCGAAGACTGCGAAGAAATTTATGAGAAGACGATCTGCCAGGGACAGCCGATCGAGAGACTGTTGTATCATAAGGACGGACAGGTTTACCAGAGTGAGGAAGCGATTCCGTTCTATGCTGGACAGATGCGTCTGGTACTTAAGAACTGCGGACATATCGACGCAGAGAATATCGAGGAGTATATCGCTGTAGGCGGCTATTCCGCACTGGAGAAGGTACTTTTTGACATAGACAAGGATACAGCACTGGATATGATGGAAGAATCCGGCCTCCGTGGACGAGGCGGCGGTGGATTCCCGGCCGGCAGGAAATGGAAACAGGTTGCCCGTCAGAAGGAAACCCAGCGTTATGTTGTATGTAATGGTGACGAGGGTGATCCGGGTGCGTTCATGGATCGAAGCATCATGGAAGGTGACCCGCACAAGATGCTCGAGGGTATGCTGATCGGTTCTTACTTGACCGGTGCACAGAATGCATATATTTATGTGCGTGCCGAGTATCCTCTGGCAGTAGAGCGTCTGCAGAAAGCGATCGCACAGGCAGAGGAGTACGGTCTGATCGGTGACAATGTCCTCGGAACAGATTTTTGCATCCATTTCCACATCAACCGTGGAGCGGGAGCTTTCGTCTGTGGTGAGGGCAGTGCCCTGACAGCTTCTATCGAAGGTAAGAGAGGTATGCCGCGTGTGAAACCGCCGCGTACAGTAGAGCAGGGACTTTTTGCAAAACCAACCGTATTAAACAACGTTGAGACTTATGCCAACGTACCAATGATCATCACCAATGGTGTTGAGTGGTACAGAAGCATCGGTACAGAAGGAAGCCCGGGAACCAAGGCATTCGCACTTACCGGTAACGTAAACAATACCGGTCTTATCGAAGTTCCGATGGGAACCACACTCCGTACCATCATTTATGATATCGGAGGCGGTCTCAAGGGCGGCGGTAAATTCAAGGGTGTTCAGATCGGTGGACCTTCCGGCGGATGTCTCGTAGAAGAGAATCTGGACGTTCCGCTTGATTTTGACCAGGTTAAGAAATACAATGCGATCATCGGTTCCGGCGGTCTGGTTGTTATGGACGAGAGCACCTGTATGGTCGATGTTGCGAAATTCTTCATGGGATTCACTCAGAGAGAATCCTGCGGAAAATGCGGTCCGTGCCGAATCGGAACGAAGCGTATGCTCGAACTCCTTGAGAAGATCACAGACGGCAAGGGCGAGATGGAAGACCTTGACAAACTGGAAGAAACAGCGAAATTCATCCAGGCGCGTTCTCTCTGCGGACTTGGCAAGAGTGCACCTCTTCCGGTCCTCAGTACGCTCAAGAACTTCCGTGACGAATATATCGAACATATCGTAGAGGGTAAATGCCGTGCCCATGTCTGCGAGGCAATGAAAGTTTACGAGATCGATCCTGAGAAATGTAAAGGATGTACGAAATGTGCACGTAACTGTCCGGTTGGTGCGATCGCAGGCGAGAAGAAACAGCCGCACAAGATTGATCCGTCCAAATGTATCAAATGCGGAAGTTGTATGGACAACTGCCCGTTTGGTGCGATCGGCGTGAAATAAACAGATGCAGAAAAGGAGGGAACGACATGATTCATTTGACGATTGATGGCAAGCCTGTTGAAGTCGAGAAGGGTACGACCATCCTTCACGCAGCCAAGAAGGTAGGGATTACGATTCCTACTCTGTGCTATATAGAAGATCTACTGCCGGACGGTTCCTGCCGTTTATGTGTAGTTGAAGTAAAGAATAATGGAAGAACAAAAATAGATACCGCCTGTACGATGCAGGTTTCTGAGGGTGACGAAGTTTTCACCATGTCAGAAAAAGTAGTCGAGTCAAGAAAACAGACACTGGATCTGCTTCTGTCCGACCACAACACTCACTGTTTCTCCTGTCCGGGCAACGGTGACTGTAAACTTCAGGACTATGCTTATGAGTATGGTGTAGAAACATCAAGTTATACAGGAGCGAAGAGCGGTGGAGAGATTGATGATTCCAACAAATTTTTTACCTATGATCCAAGCCTCTGTATCCTGTGCCACAGATGTGTCAACACCTGTAACCAGATCGTAGGAAGAGGCGCGATCGCAACTCTGGAACGTGGTTTCCAGTCCGTGATCGGAAACGGTGAAGGTCTCTGGGCAGACGGCACCTGCGAGTCCTGCGGAAACTGTGTACAGGCATGTCCGACCGGTGCGCTCACCATGAAACGAAGAAAGAAATACCGTGCATACCAAATCGACAAGAAAGTCCTTACTACCTGCCCGCACTGTGCGACAGGATGTCAGTATTACCTGCTTGTCAAGGACGGTAAGATCGTAGATACAGAAGCTTATGACGGACCGTCAAACAAAGGACTTCTCTGTGTTAAGGGACGAAGCGGAAGCTTTGACTTCGTACATCATCCGTCCAGGATCACAGATCCGCTGATCAAGAACAAAGAAACCGGTAAATTTGAGAAAGCAACCTGGGACGAGGCTCTTGATCTGGTTGCATCCAAATTTATGGAGATCAAGAAGAAATATGGTTCCGAATCTCTGGCTGGTTTTGCATGCTCCCGTTCACCGAACGAGGATATCTACATGGTCCAGAAGATGGTCCGTACCTGCTTCGGAACCAACAATACCGATAACTGTGCACGTGTATGCCACTCCGCATCTGTAGCAGGTCTGGCGATGACACTTGGTTCCGGCGCGATGACCAACCCAATCGAGGATATTACCAAGAAACCAGATGTGATCATGCTCGTAGGTTCCAACCCGGAAGAAGCACATCCGGTTGTAGGTATGCAGATCCGTCAGGCAGTACAGCGTGGCTGCAAGCTGATCGTTGTTGACCCGCGTGACATCGATCTTGCAAAACATGCAGACATCCATCTGAAACTGAAACCAGGTACCAACGTTGCATTTGCAAATGGTATCATGAACGTTATCATTTCCGAAGGACTCCAGGATGACAAATTCATCGCAGAGAGAACCGAAGGTTATGAGAAGATCAAAGAGATCGTTAAGGATTACACACCGGAGCGTGTAGCCCAGATCTGCCACATCGATGCAGACGACTTAAGAAAAGCTGCGATCATGTACGCAAAAGCCGACAAGGCTCCGATCATCTACTGTCTTGGTGTAACCGAGCATTCCACCGGTACAGAGGGCGTTATGTCCATGTCCAATATGGCACTTCTGGTTGGTAAACTTGGCCGTGAGGGCTGTGGTGTTAACCCGCTCCGTGGTCAGAACAACGTACAGGGAGCCTGCGATATGGGTGCATCTCCTGGAGACTTCCCGGGATATCAGAAAGTAGCCAACCCGGAAGTAATTGCCAAATTTGAAAAAGCATGGAACACCAAGCTGAACACGAATCCGGGACTTCATGCAACAGAGGTATTCCCGGCAGCGATCAAAGGCGACATCAAAGGCCTTTATATCTATGGAGAGGACCCGGTTGTTACCGACCCGGATACACATCATATCATCAAGGCACTGGAAAGCCTGGAATTCTTTGTGATCCAGGAACTCTTCATGACAGAGACCGCAGAATATGCAGATGTCATCCTTCCAGGTGTCAGCTATGCAGAAAAAGAGGGAACCTTTACAAATACAGAGCGTCGTGTACAGCGTGTGCGTAAAGCAGTGACAATTCCAGGAAATGCAAGACTGGATACCGATATCCTTATTGATCTGATGAACCGTATGGGATATCCGCAGCCGCACCTGACTTCCGCCCAGATCATGGATGAAATCGCATCTGTAACACCATCCTTCGGCGGAATCAGCCATGCACGTCTGGACAGCGAAGAAGTAGGCGGCAAGGGCCTCCAGTGGCCATGCCCGACCAAGGATCATCCTGGAACACCGATCATGCACGTCGGCAAATTTGCGAGAGGACTTGGATGGTTCTATCCGGCAGAGTACATTCCGTCAGCAGAGCTTCCGGATGAGCAATATCCGATCATCCTTATGACCGGACGAATCCTGTATCATTACACAACAAGAGCAATGACAGGAAAGACACCGGAACTGATGGAAATCGAGGGCAGATCCTTCATCGAAATGAATGAGCAGGATGCTGAGAAACTGGGAATCAAGAACGGCGACAGAGTACGTGTGACCTCCAGACGAGGACAGATCGAATCCACCGCCCGTGTGGGAACCAAAGTATCCAAGGGAGAATCCTGGATGCCATTCCACTTCCCGGATGGAAATGCAAACTGGCTGACAAATGCAGCACTTGATAAATATGCAAGAATCCCGGAATACAAAGTATGTGCGATCCGAATTGAAAAAGCATAAGATCAGATGTTATAAATGATTCAGAACAGAGGATATTTTCAGAGACCGGAGAGGTGTCGAAAATATCCTCTGCTTTTTTGTTCAAAAGAAGCGAAAAGGTTGAGCTTTTTTTGTCTATATGTTACAATAAATCGAAAACAGGATTGTGACATTTTGTTGAGAAAAAAATATCATTAATCAGACACCAGTTTGGAAAACGATGTTTGAAGGACAGGGGAGAAATGTTTTGGAAAATCTCAGGGTAGAAGAAGCAATTGAGCAATTGCTGATGTATACGAAAGCGGTACAGGAAGCGGAAACTGTGTCTTTACTTTCAGCAAACGGCAGGATACTGGCAGAGGACATGAAAGCAGAGAGAGACAATCCTCCATTTGACCGTGCACCGGTAGATGGCTATGCCTGTAAGGCTGAGGATCTGGCGGGAGCACTGCCGGAAAAGCCGGTCACACTCAAAGTGATCCGGGAAGTTGATGCCGGAGAATATTTTGACGGAACCGTGCAGCACGGGGAAGCGGTACGTATTATGACAGGTGCGGCGATTCCGGCAGGATGTAACTGCTGCGTCAGACAGGAAAATACGGATTATGGAGAGGATACCGTACAGATCTACAAGAGCATGGAACAGTGGGAGGACTACTGTTTTCAGGGTGAAGACTTTAAGAAAGGTACAGTTTTACTGAAAAAGGGTACAAAACTCAGTTTTATAGAGATAGGAATCCTTGCCAGCATGGGTGTGGCAGAAGTTCCTGTTATAAGACGGGCGAGAGTTGCGGTCCTGACAACCGGTGATGAAGTGATGAAGCCGGGAGAAGAACTGAAACTGGGCAAGATCTATGACTGCAACCAGAGTCTCCTTGCAGCGAGACTGATGGATTTTGGCGCAGAACTGACACGGATCGATAAGATCCCGGACAACCCGCAGGATATGGCAGAGGCAGTCAGAGAAGCGGCGGAGGTTTCAGATCTGATCATTACAACGGGCGCGGTATCCGTAGGCAAGAAGGATATCATGCACGAGGTAGTCCGGATCCTGGGAGCACAGAGGATTTTTTGGCGGCTTGAGATGAAGCCGGGAATGCCGACGCTTTTTTCTGTCTATGAAGGCACACCGATGCTCAGTCTTTCTGGAAATCCTTTTGGGGCGGCGGTATCTGTGGATCTGCTGATCCGTCCGATGCTCCAGAAGCTGACACAGGACGACACACTTCGTCCGGTAAGGAAGAAATGTACTCTGACGAATGATTTTGGTAAGAGTGTCGGAGGACGCCGTTATGTACGTGCGGTCACAGACGGAGAGACCGTGACGATCCCTACCAAGATCCATTCGAATGGAATCCTTTCGACCATGGCAGGATGTAACTGTCTGATCGAGATGCAGAAGGGAAAGACCGGAAGTCATGCAGGAGAAGAAGCGGAAGTTCTTCTTCTGTGACAGGATGAGCGAAATGAAAGAACAGAAGGGTCAGCTGATACTGGCAGTAAGCGGAGTCAAAAATTCGGGAAAAACAACATTGATCGCATCACTTTTGTCGAAGCTGAAACAAAAAGGTCTTAAAGCTGCTGTGATCAAGCATGACGGGCATGAGTTTGAAGCGGATATACCGGGGACAGATACCTGGAGATTCGGGGAAGCCGGAGCCTGCGGGACGCTTGTTTTTTCCGGGACGAAATATATGATGGTCAAATATCAGCCGGCACCAGAGCCGGACGAACTGATCGCCTGCTTTCCTGAGGCAGATGTGGTCTTGCTGGAGGGCTTTAAATATTCAGAATACCCCAAGATCGAGGTCATACGACGGGGAAATTCTTCGAGATCTGTCTGTGATCCGAGATTCCTTCTGGGAATCGTGACGGATCTTCGAAGGGAAGAACTGGATGCGGCGGGAAGCGCTTTGCCGGAAGAACTGCCATTTTTTGACCTGAATGAAACAGAAGTTCTGTCGGATTGGATTTATTGCTTATGGAGACAGAGACAGACCGGACGGCAATGACCAGCACAGCAAAAATGAGGAGTAACAAAATGCGGAATGAGTGAAAAAACAGAAAATATTACAACGGAGCAGCAGAATGAGGACGCAGTGCTTGGCGTAAAGACCAAGATCGTTCTGTCGAAGAATGTTGATTTTTTTGGACCGGGGCTTTTTCATCTTCTTCAGTATATTGATGAAGAAGGGACGATCCATGCGGCATCCAAAAAGATGGGAATGTCCTATTCCAAATGCTGGAAGCTTCTGAACCGGGCGGAGGAACAGATGGGATTTACTTTTCTTGACCGCTATAACGGCGGACCGCACGGAGGAAATTCAAGGATCACGGAAGAAGGCCGTGAGTTTATGAGACGCTATGAAGCATTACTGGAAGAAATGAAAGAAATGAGCCAGAAGGCTTTTGAGAAATATTTTAAGGAATATTTTAAGGAATATTTGTAGCTATGAGGCTGCGGCAGGATGTTTCGTTTCGAACAGAAGCATCCTGTCGCAGTTTCTGCACAGATAAGAAAGATCAGACCTGACTGAAGACTTTCATCCGGTCTCTTCTGGCGGCACAGATGAGGGTCAGGCGATAGGTTTTGGCAAGCTCGATCGCCTCTGTGGTAGGAGACGCCTTGCTGGAAAGCACCGGAATTCCGGCATAGATCGCTTTCATTGCCATATCGGTCGGGATCCTTCCGCTGGAATAGACCATACATTCCTTAAGGTCGATTTGGTGACGGAGAGCATAGCCGATCACTTTGTCAAGTGCGTTGTGCCGTCCGATGTCCTCACAGGAAAAAAGAATCTCGTCTCTGCGGGCAAGGAGACAGCTGTGGGTGGCGAAGGTGACACCGTGAAGCGGCATCCCATCGGCAAAGGTGTCTGCCATGTGGAAGATCCATTCCGGTTTCCACTCGATCGGGGTGACAGGAAGCGGCGGATAGTCAGATGAGAAATAATCATTCAGGATGTGGTTGCCGGTGCAGCAGGTAGGGGTGGTCTCTACGAAGGAAGTGTTTTTCTTTGCATCGGTCGCCTGAGACTGTTTGAGATAAACCTTGGCGCGCTTGCCGTACTCGCAGATGTAGATCTGCTCGACATCGTCGATGGACTGGATGATATGTTCCGTCAGGAGCCGTCCTAGGACGAGCTCTGTGAGATTCTGTGGGAGGCAGATCAGTTTCATGGTAAGCTGGTCATTGAGATAGACATCAATCAGATGTTCATTGAGGACCTGTTCTTCTTTGGTAAGGATCTCACCTTCCCTGCCGATGAACTGATAGGTTTGTGTTTCCAGTAATGGAAGATCGTGGTATTGTTCGTTAATATGCATAATTTCTCCAATGCTAAAAAGTTTTTATTGTATATATTTATAGATAAGTATAGCAGAAGTCAGAGGATTTCAAAAGAACAAATTAAGATATAAAACAATAAAAGCCTTTTTAAAGTGGGGTAGACAAAATAAAAAAGGAACGGAGAAAATTTAACTATGAAAGACAGATATGGACGTGAGATCGATTATCTTCGGATTTCGATCACCGACAGGTGCAATCTCAGATGCATTTACTGTATGCCGGAAGAGGGAATCTGCCAGATCTCACATGGAGAGATCCTGACCTACGATGAGATCCAGAGAGTCTGCCGCTGTATGACAACTCTGGGGATCAAAAAAATAAAACTGACCGGCGGCGAGCCTCTGACAAGAAAGAACAGTGCCGCACTGGTACGGATGCTCAAAGAACTTCCGGGAATAGAGAAAGTAACGCTGACGACAAATGGTGTCCTTCTGGGGGAGCAGATCAGTGAACTGGCAGAGGCAGGGATCGACAATATCAATATCAGCCTGGATACGCTGAATGAAGAGGCATTCGGAAAGATCACGCGAAGAGAGGGCCTTCCTAAAGTTCTGGAGAGCATGAAGGAGGCTCTGAAATATCCACAGATCGGTCTCAAGATCAACTGTGTACCGGTGATCGATGATCCGCAGAATCTGGTGGAAGTCGCCAGGATTGCGAGAGACCATCCGATCCATGTGCGCTTTATCGAGATGATGCCGATCGGATACGGCAAAGAGTTCCGTTTCCGGGGAGAAGATGAGATTTGTTCGATCCTTGAGAGTGCTTATGGCAAGATGACACCAGTTACAGAGCACTACGGAAATGGTCCGTGCCATTATTACGAAATCGAAGGCTTTCAGGGAAAAATCGGTTTTATCAGTGCGATGACACACAAATTCTGTTCGCAGTGCAACCGTGTCAGAATGACTGCAGAGGGTTATCTCAAAGCCTGTCTGCAGTATCAGACCGGAATAAGCCTCAAGGCACTGATGAGAAACGGATGCACTGACGAAGAACTGACCGAGGCGATCCGCAAAGTGATCTGGGAAAAACCGGGCGAGCATCATTTTACTTCACAGGCGATCGACGAGGATGAACTTAAGCTGATGTCACAGATCGGTGGCTGAAAAGAAAACAGGGGGATGTATATGGGCGAAAACAAACTAGCAATGATCGTTCTGGCAGGAGGAGCCAGCAGTCGCATGGGAAAAGAAAAGAGCGATCTTAAGCTTGACGGGAAATCTTTTCTGGAGATCCAGATCCAGAAGGGAAGAGAACTGGGTGTTGACAGGATCTACGTCTCAGGCTATCGCGGCGCACACTGCACAGAAGAGATCGTTATGGACAGGATCAAAGAAAGAGGACCTCTCGGCGGCCTCGAAGCCTGTCTTAATAAAGCAGCCCAGGATGGAGCGGACCGGTGTATTGTCCTTGGCGTAGACACCCCGCTGGTGCCGGTATCTGAACTTCAGAACCTCATTCAGAGCGCCGATGCAGATGATCAGAACTGCGTCACCCTTCTCCGTCACAATGGTAAAGAAGAATCTCTGATGGCAGTTTACGAAACCAGTTTGTCAAGTGACATCCGCGCCTTTCTGGAACGCGGGCAATCTTCGGTTTTCCGTTTTCTCAATGAGATCGGTTATTCCTGCTATGACACGCAGGAAGATGACAGGTATTTTACGAACATTAACGATCCAAAGGTATATGAAGAAGTATCTAAAGAAAATTTTCAGGCATAGAAGATATCTGGGAGAATAATAAAATGAATGAGTTATCATTGGTTTTTAACGGACCGGCAGGAGTATGGAATGAGGCTCTTCCTCTGGGGAACGGTTCTATGGGAGCGATGTCATATGGATGGCTTCGGGAGGAAAAGATCGAGCTGAATCTGGATACACTCTGGTCCGGGACCGGAAGAAGCAAAGAAAACAAAAATACAGATGTGGACTGGGATCTTTTGCGCCAGAAGATCTTTGCCGGAGAGTATGAAGAGGCGGAATCCTATTGCAAAGAGAACATCCTTGGCGACTGGACAGAGAGCTATCTTCCGGCAGGAAATCTGCATATTGATGCAAACATACCTGAGTTAAAAGAGCATGGGTCATACCAGAGACAGCTTTCACTTAAGGATGCGCTGGAACAGGTTGTATATTGTCAGGACGGGCAGGGATATCAAAGAGAATTTTTTGTAAGTATGTCAGAACCGGTCATGGCGCTTCATTATAAGGCCGACGCAGGCAGCAGTCTGGAACTGCGTATTTCTCTGGACAGTCAGATAAGGCATGCATGTTCTGCTTTTGGGACAAGTGGACTTGTGCTGGAGGGACAGGCTCCGGTCTATGCGGCACCGTCGTATTATTCCTGTGAGCATCCGATCGTCTATGAAGAGGGAAAAGGAACACGGTTTGCGATCGCTATTTCTGTGCAGGCACCGAACGGCTGCATTCGTCAAAAAGACAACACGCTTCTCGTGACTGCAGATAATGATGTGTATATTTATCTGTCCGGGATAACGGACTTTCAGGCACAGGATTCTTATTTATCCAGAAAGAAACAGATGCTGGAACAGATCTGTGACCTTTCATATCCACAATTAAAGGAAGTTCACAAGAAGGCATATGCAGCCTATTTTGACCGGATGGATTTTACACTGACTCCCGGTGTGCAGAATGATCTTATAACAAAAATGTTTCACTATGCCCGTTATCTTATGATCTCTTCCTCTAAGCCTGGCACACAGTGTGCAAACCTTCAGGGAATCTGGAACCATGACTTAAGAGCTCCGTGGAGCAGCAACTATACGGTAAACATCAATACAGAAATGAATTACTGGATGGCAGAGAAGGCGAACTTAAGCGACTGCCATGAGCCGCTGTTTGATCTGATCGAACGGACTGCCTCGCGTGGAAAAAAGACGGCAAAAGAAGTCTATTATCTGGATGGATGGGTGAGCCATCATAATGTGGATATCTGGGGACATTCCAGCCCGGTCGGATATTTCGGGCAGGATGAAAATCCCTGTACCTACTCTATGTGGCCGATGAGTTCCGGGTGGCTCTGCAGTCATCTGTGGGAGCATTACCGCTACACACTGGACAGAGAGTTTCTGAGAGAAAAAGCCTTTCCACTTATCCGGGGAGCAGTGGAATTTTATCTGGGATATCTGGTGCCTTATGACGGATACCTCGTCACAGCACCATCTACGTCGCCGGAAAATACATTTACAGCCTCGGATCACAGTGTCCATAGTGTGACCTTTGGTTCGACAATGGATTGCAGTATCCTGAAGGAATTGTTTGGAAATTATCTGAAAGCCTGTGAGATCCTCGATATCACAGATCTTATGAATGAAGTAAAAGCTGCACTCAAAAAACTACCGCCATTTAAGATCGGGAAAGAAGGACAGCTTCAGGAGTGGTATCTGGATTATCCGGAAGTGGATGTGCACCACAGACATGTTTCGCAGCTATACGGGCTTTATCCGGGAAATTTGATCCACAGAGAGGACGAAGAACTTCTGGTTGCCTGCCGCGTGGCACTGGACAGAAGAGGAGACGAGGGAACCGGCTGGTGCATGGCATGGAAGGCATGTCTCTGGGCGCGGCTCGGAGATGGAGAGCGTGCGTTGAAGCTTTTGAAAAATCAGCTTCGCGTTACAAAAGAAGAAACTTGCAGTCTGGTCGGCGGCGGGATCTACCCGAATATGCTCTGTGCACATCCGCCATTTCAGATCGACGGGAATTTCGGGTTTGCGGCTGCTGTCCTGGAAATGCTGGTACAGTATCAGGATGACAGGATCTTCTTTCTTCCGGCACTTCCGACGGAGTGGAAGGATGGAAAGATAAGCGGCCTTAGGGCACCGGGCGGCATTACCATTGACTTTGTCTGGAAAGACAGATGCATTACCGAATGCAGTCTGCGATCACAGACAGATACGGTACGCACACTTTTGTACAATGGAACCGAGAAGAAAGTAATGCTGAAAACAGATGTCATCTGTCATATTGTCTGATTCTTTTTGCTGCGGCGGTACTCCCCGGCGGTCATGCCGCAGTATTTCCGGAAACTCTGTGCCAGATAACTCTGCGAGGAAAATCCGGCAAGATGAGCAATATCAGAAATTTCATGGTCTGTATTCTCCAGGAGATTTTTGCATACTTCGATCCGGCGGTGGGTCAGATAGTTGATTGGGGAGATGCCGTAGTAGCGTGTGAATTCGTGACTCAGATAATATTTATTCAGATGACTTAAGCTGGCAAGCTGTTCCAGGTTGATGTCATCGCTGTAGTGGGAATCCAGATAACGCTTGACGAGGGCACATTCTTTGCTTGGATGAAAGGATGGAAACAACTGGAAATCAGAGACGGCAAAGCGGCGGAGCTGGGCGATCAGAATGGCAAGCGTATGTTTGCAGATCTCTTCATAACCATCGTTTTTTTCATCCAGTTCCTGAAAAAGGGAATGAAAATAAAACAAAAGGTCGGCATGTTTCTGGCGGCAGTGAAAGATCTGGAATTCTTTCTGATCCTGGAAGGAAAAACTGATCCCGTCCACACCGACCGTATAATAAGAAAGCGGCGAGGCACTTAGGGAAGTTTCCGTATGCTGGATATGAGGGTTGACGATGATCAGGTCATCTTTTTTAATAGAAAAACGCTGGTTTTCGATCAGGAATTCCCCGCTTCCCTCACTGACGTAAAAGAGTTCCGTGAATGCATGGGTATGTGGGATACTGGGCCAGTCTTCCTCATAGTGGGAAGAAGAGGCGTTCACCAGGGCAGCTTCCGTTGAAAAAGGAGTATCGTCCGAAAAAGAAAAAAACCGTGTGCTCATGTGTACCTCCCGGGTCCGAAATATTTTTCAACTGTCAGGATAGCACAAAAGATAAAATACCGCAAGATTTCTAAAAAGCATAGCAAGAACAACGTTGAAAAACAGAGAAAAAGGACGTATTCTGATAGTATCTGAAAGAGAACAGAAACAGATGATAAACCAAATACATAAATATAAAACGGAGGTACACCTATGAGCCAGAACAAAGGCAGAGTTACGATCCCGACAAACCTGGATGTGGTAAAGGAAACACTGGATATCGTAGAGGAATGGGGCGCAGATGCGATCCGTGACTGCGATGGAACAGAGTTCCCGGCAGAACTCAAAGACACAGGCGCAAAGATCTACGCTACTTATTATACAACAAGAAAAGACAATGCATGGGCAAAGGCAAACCCGGATGAGATCCAGCAGATGTACATCATGAGTTCTTTCCATACAGCAACGGAGGAGAAGCTTGAGATCCACCTTATGGATCACCTTTACCCGGACATGCTGAAAGTAAATACCCGTGACGACATCACCAGATGGTGGGAAGTCATTGACCGTACCACAGGCGAAGTCGTTCCGACAGATCAGTGGTCTTATGACGAAGAGAGAGGAAATGTCGTGATCACACCGGCGAAGCTTTTTCATGAATATACGGTCAGCTTTCTGGCATATATCATGTGGGACCCGGTTCATATGTACAATGCTGTTGTAAACGACTGGAAGGACGTAGAGCCGCAGATCACTTTTGATGTGCGCCAGCCGAAGACAAGGGCACATTCTCTGGAGCGTCTCCGTCGTTTCCTTGATACGCATCAATATGTGGATGTAGTACGTTTTACGACATTTTTCCATCAGTTTACCCTGATCTTTGATGAGCTTGCGAGAGAAAAATATGTAGACTGGTTCGGCTACTCCGCATCTGTCAGCCCGTATATCCTTGAGCAGTTTGAAAAAGAAGTAGGATATGCATTCCGTCCGGAATACATTATCGACCAGGGCTACATGAATAATACATACCGTATTCCGTCCAAAGAATTTAAGGACTTCCAGGCTTTCCAGAGAAGAGAAGTTGCGAAGCTTGCCAAAGAGATGGTAGACATTGTCCATGAATATGGCAAGGAAGCCATGATGTTCATGGGCGATCACTGGATCGGCATGGAGCCGTTTATGGACGAGTTTGCCTCCATCGGACTGGATGCTGTCGTTGGAAGTGTCGGAAACGGTGCGACCTTACGTCTGTTCAGCGATATCAAGAACGTAAAATATACAGAAGGACGTTTCCTTCCGTACTTTTTCCCGGATACCTTCCATGAGGGCGGCGATCCGGTCAAGGAAGCCAAAGTAAACTGGGTAACAGCAAGACGTGCGATCCTTCGAAGCCCGATTCAGAGGATCGGTTACGGCGGATACCTGAAACTTGCTCTGGAATTCCCGGATTTTGTACAGTATATCAAAGAGGTATGTCAGGAATTCCGTACACTCTATGACAATATCCAGGGCGTGACCCCATACTGTGTGAAGCGTGTAGCTGTCCTGAACTGCTGGGGAAAAATGCGTTCCTGGGGCAACCACATGGTACATCACGCAATTTATTACAAACAGAATTATTCTTACTTTGGGATCATCGAGGCTTTGAGCGGTGCACCGTTTGATGTTTCTTTCATCAGTTTTGATGATATCCTGGAAAATAAGGATCTGCTGAAAAACTTTGATGTTGTGATCAACGTAGGCGATGCAGATACCGCACAGAGCGGCGGCGAGTACTGGGTAAACGAAACGATCATCACTGCCGTAAAAGAATTTGTCTACAACGGCGGCGGCTTCATCGGAGTCGGCGAACCGGCAGCCCATCAGTGGCAGGGACATTATTTCCAGCTTGACGATGTGCTTGGAGTAGAAGAAGAAAACGGCTTTAACCTGAACAAAGACAAATACAACTGGGAAGAACACAGAGATCACTTTATCCTGGCAGACAGTGACGGAGATGTTGATTTCGGTGAAGGAAAGAAAAATATCTATGCACTTGACGGAACTGAGATCCTGATCCAGAAAGACCAGGAAGTGCAGATGGCAGTCAGGACCTTCGGAAAAGGCCGCGGTGTCTATATCAGCGGACTTCCGTACAGCTTCAAGAACAGCCGTGTCCTCTACCGTGCAGTCCTCTGGTCCGCATCCGCAGAGGAAGAGCTGAACTGCTGGTATTCCACAAACTACAATGTAGAAGTCCATGCCTATGTAAAGAACGGCAAATACTGTGTCGTAAACAACACCTACGAGCCGCAGGACACCGTTGTATACAAAGGCGACGGAAGCAGCTTCGAACTTCACATGGAAGCAAATGAGATCAAGTGGTACCAGATCTGAGAAGCGAAAATATCTAAGAAATAGAAGAATGATGTGATAAGAAAAAAGGTATGAGACCATAGAAGTTAAATCTGTGGTTTCATACCTTTTTGAGATTTACTGATGAAATCGTTTCCCGTATTCTGAAGGGGAAATTCCCATACATTTCTTGAACAGCCTGCTGAAATAGAGCTGGTCATCGATCCCTACCATCGTGGAGATCTCTTTGAGCGAAAGCCGGTTGTCTTTGATCATGGTAGCGGCTTTACGTATCCGGAGATTGTTCAGATAACTGGTGATGCTTGTTCCTACCTCTGATTTAAAAACGCGGCACAGATAGCTGGAACTTAAGCTGACATTTGCGGAAATGGAGGACAGTGTGAGCCGGTGCATATAATTTTCTTCGATATATGTGAGGGTTTTGGCAATATCGTCTGTATAATGCCCTTCATTTATGGTAAAGGTCTGATAAGTATTTCTGGCTTCTTCATAGTCCGGAAGATTTTCCTGATATGGCATATCCGGGGCGAAGGACTGGTACATGGTGAATCGGTTGTATAGTTTTTTTACGAGCTGAGCGACTTTCATCTGGCCTGCATCCAGTTCTTTCTGGGAAAAGACTACCAGTGCACTGTAGTCGTTCAGTACAAGGATATATGGCTGCAGTACGCCCTGTACTGCGTCCAGGATCATATCACACAGAAGTTTCCCCGAGATAGAAAAGGCTTCATTGGACAGAAATTTTTCAAAGGTTACGTAGCAGACGGCACATGGTTCCTGCATAAAGCGCAGGTCTGTGCCGGCGTTTTGGGCTGTAAAGGAGGAAAGGGAAGATTCTCCCTCAAAAAAGGAGAGGAGCAGGCGGGTTCTGTTCTCGGATACGGTTTCTGTTGGAACAGGAACTTTCCTGTCGGCTTTTTCCTGCAGCTTTTCGGTCGTTTTGTTCAGGCAGGCAAGAAGAGTGTCCGGACTGATCTTGATCTTTAACAGATAGTCTGCCGCACCCAGAAGGAGCGCGCTCCGCACAGAATCAAAATCCTCATAATTGCTGAGAACGAGGATCTCTCCGGGATAATTTTTTTCTTTCAGGGTACGGATCAGTTCCAGTCCGTCCATTTCCGGCATTTTGAGGTCGGTGATGATCACATCCGGTTGATGTTTTTCGATGAGAGACATGGCTTCCAGACCGTTTGAGGCGGTCCCGCAGATGGAGAAACCGTGTTCTTCCCAGGGGAGGATCGAGCGGAGGGCGATTTTTACAATGGGTTCATCATCTATAATAAGTATACTGTACATTTGAGTCCTTTCTGAGCGGGTTGTCTATTCTTCTGGCTGCTGTGACAGGGTATCAGCATAAAGCTTTGGCAGTGTCAGGGTACAGGTGGTGCCTTTGCCCGGGTGACTGTCGATCTTTAATCCGTATTCCCGTCCGAAGTTAAGCTGGATCCGGTCATTTACATTTGCTACGCCGATTTTTTTGCGGTCTTTGTGCGGGTTCAGATCAGTCCGGGTCATCTCGAATCCTTTTCCGTTATCCTGAAGTTCCAGGATCATATGTCCGTCTTCCTCCCAGCAGGTAATATGGATCTTCATGACAGAACCATCATCGGAAGAACCATGCATCACGGAATTTTCGGCGAGCGGCTGCAGGATCAGCTTGGGAACGAGGCAGGAGAGCAGCTCTTCATCCTCCATATGGAAAGAATATTCGAAACTTCCTGCATACCGGATGCGGAGAATGGCAAAATAATTTTCCAGATTTTCCAGCTCTTCCTTCACGGTGATATATTCATTCTTATTTGTGAGCGTGTTCTGAAGAAGGCTGCTGAGTGCCTGGATTCCGTCGCTGACGATCTGATCATTGTGCATGGCTGCCACAAAGCGCAGACTGTTTAAGGTGTTAAAAAGAAAATGAGGATTGAGCTGATACTGGAGCATCTGAAGCTCCAGTTCTCTCTTTTTCTTTTCCTGTTCTTTTTGCTGTTCGAGCAGATTCTGGATGGTATCTGCCATGTGGTTCATGCTGCCGGACAGGTCCGAAAGTTCATCTTTGTGGTTATCCTGAATACGGACGTTCAGGTTTCCGTGGGATAATTCTTTACAGAAATCCAGCATGCTTCTGATCGGGGATGTGATTCCCGGATATACCATTGCGACGATCCCAATGCACATGAGGACCAGGATCACCGCCACGATCAGGATCCGGCGAAGCATGGTATAAACTTCGGAATTGATATAATGATAAGGCATGGTGTACACAAAAAGCTGGTTGAGATTTTTGTTGAAAATGTAAGTGACCAGCTGTTCTTCGCCATCTTTGTGGATGCTGAAGGAATCGGTCCTGGAAGGAAGCTCCTGCTGGATATTTTTGAGGAATTCGCTGTCAACCTTTTTGCCGAGTGCGATATTTCTGTCCCAGGACGAAAGAACCGAACCGTCCATGTTCATATACATAATATTAGAAGAATCTGCCAGCCCTACCGGTTCGAGCACGGTCTTGGAAAAAATCTTCTCATCGATGGAGATCAGGGTGTAACCGATCACACGGCTTTCGCTGTACTGCTCATAGATCCTTCTTCCAAGGACCAGGATATCTCTGTCGCGGTAGGTGTGCACATATGCCCATACATCCTGATTTTCCTGGCGCAGCCGATCGAGGAGCATATCCACATCATCCTGATAGAAACCGTCATAGCCAAGGTCATAAAAAATATTTCCGTCGGTATCATATACCGTGATATTTTTGGCCTGTGCCGGATAGATGATCTTGGTACGGATCATGCTCTGGATCTCATTGATCGCCTGATTTTTCTCTATATCTGACATATCTTTGTTCAGAAGCCCGTCCTTGATCTCTTCGCTGATGCAGATAGAGCCGCACAGATACTGATATTTTTCGATCTCACTTACCATATTCAGATTGATCATCGATAAAGTCTGGGAAATGGAAGCAGAAAGTTTTTCCCGAAGTGCTACGGAAAAGATATGAAAGGAATAGCCGCTGATCCCTGCCAATGGTATAATGGATATCAGCAAAAGGGCAATGACAAGTCTTGTTTTGATACTGAATTTACGAAATCCCTGATAACGTTGTTTTTTATTCATTTTTCCCCCACCTTTTTATCCATTATACTAAAAAAAGTCAGGATAATCCATCCAAAACACAAATAGAAAAAGATTGTACATATTTATCACAAGAAAATCCATATCGTATAATTTTTATAAGAGAAAGTTCCATAAGCAGGGATGTTTTGTTAATTTACTACAAAAATATTTTGCCGTATACTGTCATCATAAGGCGAACGTAAAAAAAGCCAGCATGAAGGAGGAAACAAACATATGAAGAAAAGATTTGCAGCTTCTGCTATGCTCCTTGCGATGAGCGCGGCTACCGTACTCTCACCGCTCACTGCATTTGCAGACGCAGAAGAACAGGAACTGAACATCGCGATCTTCCAGGGTGGATATGGAGATGCTTACTGGAATCAGATGGTAGAACTTTTTGAGGAAAGCCATGAGGGCGTAAAAGTAAACATGACCATCAGCCCTACCATCGGTGATATCATCCGTCCGCAGATCGTTGCCGGAAATGTACCGGATTTTATCTGTCTGAATGATGGCGGTGAGGACGGCGTGATCCTTTCTCTGATCAAAGAACATGCACTTCTGAACCTGAACGATGTTTTTGATGGCGAAAACTATGCAGGAACCGGTACACTCCGTGATGATATCACAGATGGAATCCTTGCAAGCAGCAAATGTGCCCCATATGGAGATGGTGATATCTATCTCGCACCGTTCAACAGCGGTCCGCAGGGTCTGATCTACAACAAGACATTCTTCGATGAAAACAATCTGGAAGTTCCGAAGACCTGGGATGAGTTCTTTGCCCTTGGCGATACAGTCAAAGACATCGACGGACGTTCTCTCTTCACTTATCAGGGAATCTATCCGGGATACATGGAAGAAATGCTCTGGCCGGCAATCGCAAATGAGTGCGGCGAAGAAGCCCTCACAAAGATCGCAAATTATGAAGAAGGTTCTTTCAATAACGAAGGCGTGCTGAAAGCCCTCACCCATATCAAAGAGATCGCAGATAAGGGATATCTTCTGGAAGGTACGGTAGGTATGAACCATACAGAATCCCAGACAGAGATGATGCTTGGAAAAGCTGCTTTCATCACAAACGGAACCTGGATGGAAAATGAGATGCAGGATGCTCCGAGAGAAGACAGATTTGAGTTTGCCATGGCTCCGATCCCGACAGAGAATGCAGACGATGTCCACTATGTATTCGACAGCTGTGAGCAGTTTTCCATTCCGGCAGCTGCAAAGAATCAGGAACTCGCAAAAGAATTCCTTCGTTTCCTGTACAGCGATGAATCTGTATCTGCATTTGCAGAAGCTTCCGGTGCCCTTTATGCAACAAAGAGTGCCCGTGAAGTAGCAAAAGACAAACTTTCTACAGCAATCTACAATATGTATGGAATCTATGATGAAGCAAATGCATCTTCTCTGATCATGAGCTTCTCAGCAGTTCCGGCTGACTGCAAGATCAATCCAAAAGATGAGATCTTCAACCCGATCACTTCTGTTATGAACGACGAAATGACAGTAGAAGAGTGGGCACAGAACGTAGAAGACGCTTTTGCACAGATTCGTGCAGATCAGGAAGCTGCCAAATAAATATCTTTGTCATCTACAGGACGGACGTTGTCCGATTAAGCGAAAAGGCTGCTGCACAATGTATGCGGCAGCCTTTTTTTACCCCAAAATGATTTGAAATCTGAAAAAAGGAGTGACCAGACGTGGTAAAAAAGCCCAAATTATTCATAGCTTTGTGTACGCTTCCCGCGCTGATTCTTACGGTCGTTTTTATGATCGTACCGATGCTGAATGCCATCTACCTGTCGTTTACCAGTTCCACTGCGCTCAGTGTTGGATTCAACAGTAAATTTGTATTTCTGGATAATTATATTTATATGTTCAAAGACAAGGACTTTGTGCAGGCACTTTTTAATACATTTAAACTGATGCTTGTGATCCCGGCTCTGACGATCTTTCTGAGCCTGGTATTTGCTTTTATCCTTACACAGGGAGAACTCCGGGAGAAATCTTTTTATCGTACGGTATTCTTTTTCCCGAGTGTTGTCTCTATGACGGTTGTCGGGATCGTATGGTCTTTTGTATTTAATCCGACAAGAGGGATCCTCAATCATATGCTGGATCTGTTTAACCTTTCTTCCTGGAAGCATGCCTGGCTGGGAGAGGGAAAAACAGCGCTCTGGTGTATCGGTGCCGCACTGGTATGGCAGGCGATCGGTTATTATATGGTAATGCATGTGGCTTCGATCGACGGGATCTCTCAGGAAATCTATGAAGCTGCCTCGATCGACGGAGCGACCGGAGTCCAGAAGTTTTTCAGGATCACGATCCCGCTTCTCCGCAGGTCCATCGGAACAACTTATATCCTTGCCCTATCAGGAACGATCAATCTGAGTTTTACCCTGTCCAATGTTATGACAGGAGGAGGACCGAACGGTGCTTCCAGTGTCCTTCTGCAGTATATGTACACGCAGGGTATGCGGAATGCAAACTTTGGCTATGCGATGGCGATCGCCATGTTTACGCTTCTGCTTGCGATCGTGCTTGCGATGATTTCACGAAAACTGTCAGCCGAGAAAGAATAGGAGGGAGACTGATGAAAACTGTAAGAACCTGGTGTATCAGGATCCTGATGATTCTGTTTACGATTATTTTTCTTTATCCGCTTTTCTGGAACCTGATGTCTGCGTTCAAGACGAATGCGGAATATCTGACAGATCCTTATGCGCTGCCGGTATCATTGAACCTGGATAATTTTGTAGCTGCATGGCAGAAGGCAAATATTGCGGCATATTTTGGAAATTCTGTGTTTGTAACGGTGCTGTCTACGGCATTGCTTCTGCTGTTTGTCATACCGATTTCTTATGTACTGGCAAGATACCGCTTTGCCGGGAGCAAACTGATCTCAACGATCTATATGGCATGTATTTTCCTCCAGGCAACGTATATCATGATCCCGCTGTTCCTGGAATTACAGGCGATCAACGGACTGAATAATCTGCCGGTACTCTGCCTGGTCTATGCGGTCATGCAGTTTCCGTTCTGCATCTTTACTCTGCAGGGCTTTATGTCTGCTGTGCCAAAAGACTATGAAGAATCTGCCCGGATCGATGGTGCCACAAACCTTCAGCTTCTTCTGAAAGTTATGGTCCCGCTTGCAAAACCGGGAATTGCAACGATCACAATGTTGAGCGCGATGGGCTTCTGGAATGAATATCCGCTGGCACTGGTTCTTCTGACCGATGATGCCAAAAAGACCCTTCCGATCGGAATGGCAAATCTGTTTGAAGTACAGAAGTATGCGACAGACTGGGGTGCACTGTTTGCGGGACTTGTGATCATTATGATCCCGACCATGATCATTTATCTGATCGGACAGAGATATCTGCTGCAGGGAATCGGTGCAGGCGGTCTGAAAGGGTGAATTGGATTTTTTTGAAGAAGGAGAAGAGATATGCCGACAGATCAGGAATTGATTAAGATTGTTCCGTCGAAGCGTCAGCTTAAGTATCAGGAAACGGAATTTTATGCATTTTTTCACTTTGGGATGAATACGTACACGAACCGGGAATGGGGAGACGGTACGGAAGATCCCGGGATTTTTGATCCGCAGGAATTTGATGCCGGTCAATGGGTATCGGCAGTGAAAGCGGCAGGAATGAAAGGCGTGATCCTTACCTGCAAGCATCATGACGGATTTTGTCTGTGGTCGACGAAATATACGCAGCACAGTGTCGCTTCCAGTCCATGGAGGGATGGGGTAGGGGATGTAGTGCGGGAAGTTTCGGATACCTGCCGCCGTTATGGATTGAAGTTTGGGATCTATCTTTCTCCGTGGGATCGGAATCAGCCATGTTATGGAAGTGGGAAGGAATATGACGATTATTATATTGCACAGTTGACAGAACTGCTGACCGGGTATGGGGAAATCTTCAGTGTCTGGCTGGACGGGGCCTGTGGGGAAGGTCCGAATGGAAAGAAGCAGGTTTATGACTGGGAGAGATATTATGCATGTGTACGGAACTATCAGCCAGATGCCTGCATCTGCGTCTGCGGACCGGATATCCGATGGTGCGGAAATGAAGCCGGCGATGTAAGAAACTCAGAGTGGAGTGTAGTTCCTGCACGGACGGCCCTGACAGAAAGTGTGCAGGAAAGAAGCCAGCAGTCGGACGATGAAGAATTCCGCCAGAGGAAGATCACCAGTGATATGGAAGACCTTGGAAGCCGTGCCGCTCTTGAGGGCGAACGTGACCTGATCTGGTATCCGGCAGAAGTAAATACCTCGATCCGGCCGGGATGGTTTTATCATCCGGAAGAGGATGACCAGGTAAAAAGCCTGGAAGAACTGGTCCATATCTATCTGGGGTCTGTTGGTGGAAATGCAACGTTTCTTCTGAATATCCCGCCGATGCCGAACGGGCTTCTGCATGAGAATGATGTGGAGCGCCTAAGGGAACTGGGAGAATGGCAGCAGAGAAGCTTTTCCCGTAATCTGCTGGAAGAATCCCACAGGCCGGTGGAACTTGTTTTCGCACTGGATGAAGCAGAAGATGCCGGGTATCTGGTCTTAAAAGAAGAGATCCGGCACAGTCAGAGAGTAGAGGCTTTTGAAGTATTTGTAAGGGATCAGGGAGAGTGGGAGAAAGTCTATACCGGAACCGTGATCGGCTACAAAAAAATCATCCCGCTTTTTAAAGAAAACGTGAGAGAGATCAGGATCGTACTGAACGATTACAGAGTTCTGCCACAGATTTCCTTTGTTGGAGTGTATCCTGGGAAGAAATGATGAATTGTGATACAGAAAGTTATGTCAGATGCATCTGGAGAGAATCTGGAAATTGATCTGATATGTATATAGCTGTATGAAAGTCATCCAAAAGGGATTGAAAATTACCCTGATATGCATATGGCAGAATTTAAACCATCCAAATTACAGGCAAACATTGACTTGATTACAAGAAATAAAGTATAGAGCCAACCAAAAAAGAGAAAACAGATGACCAAAATTCTACAAAGACAAAAATAAACCATCCAGGAGCACTGCAAATGGATGGTTTATTTTATGGAAAACAGAAAACAAGTCACTTAAGAAGTTTGAAATGGATGACTTGAATTTTCGAAAGTTGTGAAAGGTCCCATTGTCGTCCATAGAACAGATGACCTGAATTCTATTAAATGAGAAATGGGTCGGCAGAGGATGGCATGTTTACCATTTCTGGGCATGCTTCTCAATAAAATCCAGAATGGCATACAGCCCTATCGCAATGATACACAGGATCACGATGGACATCAGCACCCATGTCAGTTTGAAAGTCTGGGAGCCGTAGATGATCAGGTAGCCAAGTCCCTGGCGGGCGCCGATGAATTCTCCGATGATCACGCCGACAAGGCACAATCCAATATTGACTTTCATCACACTTAAGATGAGGGGCACAGAAGACGGAAGGACGATCTTTGTCAGTTCGTCTTTTTTTGTGCCGCCGAGGGTGCGGATGAGCTTGAGTTTCTCTGGGTCGGCTTCGCGGAAACCTGTGTAGAGATTGATGATTGAGCCAAAGATCGCCACAGATATTCCGGCAACGATGATCGTCCGGACGTTGGCACCAAGCCAGACGATCAGAAGCGGGGCGAGGGCGGATTTTGGCAGGCTGTTCAGGACGACGAGGTAAGGCTCCAGGATCCGCGAAAGCTTCGGACAGCACCACAGAAGAACCGCTGTGCCGATTCCAAGAAAAACAGTAAAAGCAAAGCTGACCAGAGTCTCCATCAGCGTGATGCCAATGTGTGTAAAAAGAGACTGATCCTGCACCATCCGAAGAAACGTCTGCCAGATCTCAGAAGGACTGCTGAAGATAAAAGAGTCGATCCAGCCCCGTCTGGCAGACACTTCCCACAAAAGCAGAAAGCCCAGGAACAAAAAGATCCTGGACACATGGATCAGATATTTTTCACGCCGGACACGAAAGAGATATTGTTTCTGTGCAGGGGAAAGGTCAGGCATACTGGTTCAGCTCCTTCCAGATTAGATTGAAATAAGACTTAAATTCCGGTGCACTGCGCGAGGCAAGAGGGGTTCTCTCATCCAGCGACAGCCGGATTGTGACAATGCGGGCGACCTGAGCAGGGCGGGCAGAAAGGATGACCACGCGATCTGCCATACTGATCGCCTCAGAAATATCATGTGTGACCAGGATTGCGGTTTTTTGCTCTTTTTTGAGGATGCGGCCGATGTCATCGCTGACATTTAACCGTGTCTGATAATCCAGCGCGGAAAAAGGTTCGTCAAGCAAAAGAAGCTCCGGTTTCAGGGCGAGTGTGCGGATGAGAGCTGCGCGCTGGCGCATGCCGCCGGATAACTGCGAAGGACGGGCTGTGCGGAATTTGTCGAGCCCGTAGGTATCAAGCATTTCTTCGATATAGGCAAGTTTTTCGGGCGTTTTTTCCCTGCGAATCTCGAGACCGAGGAGGACATTTCGATAGATATTTCTCCACTCCAGAAGATGATCTTTCTGGAGCATATATCCGATGCGCGGGTCGCCGGGGGACGGAGGGATGCCGTTCATAAGGATCGTGCCTTCCTCTGCCGGGAACATGCCGCAGATCAGGTTCAGAAGCGTGGATTTCCCACAGCCGGACGGACCGACAACAGCAAGGAATTCGCCGGGCATCAGGTCAAACGATATATTTGAAAGGGCTTTTGTCTCTCCGGATACGGTATGGTAAGAAAGAGAAACATTTCTGATCTCCAGAAGGGGTTTCATACAAAATACCTCAAAAGAGAATCTATATTTTAAGATATGCGGGAGAGGGCATCTGTGTTATGATAGGAAAAAGGATTCCGTCGATAGCCTGATACAGGGGATCCACATAGAAATCTTACAAGAGGAATACTATCATGAACAAACGAAACTATCAGAAAGAACTTGATAAACTTATCGATAATATAAAAAAAGAAGGCAGAGTCCCGCGGCTTTTTCTCCACAGCTGCTGTGCGCCGTGCAGCAGTTACGTGCTGGAATATTTATCCCAGTATTTTGAGATCACTGTGTTTTTTTACAATCCCAATATTTCATTAGAGGAAGAATATCGCAAACGAGTCGCAGAGATCCGCCGTCTGGTAGCTGAAATGCCGTTCACACACCCGGTCCACATCGAAGAGGGCGCCTACGATCCGCAGGTCTTTTATGAAATGGCAAAAGGCATGGAAAAAGTTCCGGAGGGCGGTGAACGCTGTTTCAAATGCTACCGTCTCCGTATGGAAGAAGCCGCAAAATTTGCCGAAGAAGGCGGCTACGACTACTTCACAACAACCCTTTCAATAAGCCCTCTCAAAAATGCAGAAAATATCAACGAGATCGGAGAAGAACTGGCAGAAATCTATAAAGTACCCCACCTTCCATCCGATTTCAAGAAGAAAAACGGCTACAAGCGCTCGATCGAACTGTCTCACGAATACGATCTTTACCGGCAGAATTACTGCGGCTGCGTATTCTCAAAGCGTGAACAGGAAGAAAAATTGAAGCAAAAACAAATTTCAGAGGGTTCTGCTCTTTGATTTTCCACTGGAATGTGGTAAACTGATAACAAATTATGCGTTGTCAGGACTCGTTGAAGAACCGGCAGCAGCAAAATCACCGTACAATAAGGAGGACATTATGGCACAGTTATGGGGAGGACGTTTCACGAAGGAAACGGACAAACTGGTATACAACTTTAATGCATCTATTTCATTTGATCAGAAATTTTATAAACAGGACATCCGCGGAAGCAAAGCACATGTCAGAATGCTTGCAAAACAGGGAATCCTGACAGAAGAAGAGAGAGACCAGATTCTTGAAGGACTGGATGGCATCCTTGCAGACGTAGAATCCGGCAAGCTGGAGATCACATCCGAATATGAAGACATCCACAGCTTTGTAGAGGCAAATCTGATCGACCGTATCGGAGATCCTGGCAAGAAGCTTCACACAGGAAGAAGCCGTAACGACCAGGTTGCCCTTGACATGAAACTTTATGTCCGCGACGAGATCGAAGAGATCGACGCAGAACTCAAGAAACTTCTGGAAGCACTTCAGAGCATTATGGAAAACAATGTGCACACTTACATGCCTGGATTCACACATCTTCAGAAAGCACAGCCTGTTACCCTGGCACACCATGTAGGTGCATATTTCGAGATGTTCCGCAGAGACAGAAGCCGTATGGCAGACATCCGCAAGCGTATGAACACCTGTCCGCTCGGTGCAGGCGCACTTGCAGGAACCACCTACCCGCTGGACAGATTTTATACCGCAGAGCTGCTTGGCTTTGATGAGCCGACAAGAAACAGCATGGATTCCGTATCTGACAGGGATTACGTGATCGAGCTTCTTTCTGCTATCTCCACTGTCATGATGCATCTGAGCCGTTTCTGCGAGGAGATCATCCTCTGGAACTCCAACGAGTACCGTTTCGTTGAGATCGACGATGCCTACAGCACAGGAAGCAGCATCATGCCGCAGAAGAAGAATCCGGATATCGCAGAGCTTGTAAGAGGAAAAACAGGCCGTGTCTATGGTGCGCTGACTTCCATCCTTACAACCATGAAAGGCATTCCGCTCGCCTACAACAAAGACATGCAGGAAGACAAGGAACTGACCTTTGACGCGATCGACACAGTAAAAGGCTGTATCGCTCTGTTCACAGGCATGGTTTCCACTATGGAATTCCGTAAGGATGTTATGGAAGCAAGTGCAAAGAACGGCTTTACCAATGCGACAGATGCCGCCGACTATCTCGTAAACCACGGGGTACCGTTCCGTGATGCACATGGTATCGTAGGCCGTCTTGTCCTGACCTGTATCGACAAAGGAATCTCTCTGGATGAGCTTTCACTTGAAGAGTACAAAGAGATTTCTCCGGTCTTCGAACAGGACATCTATGAAGCAATCAGCATGAAGACCTGCGTAGAAAAACGTGAGACCTACGGTGCACCTGGCCCGAAGGTCATGGAGCAGATCATCGCATTAAATCGCGAATATTTAAAAAATAATTAAAAAACCTCTTGCATTTTTATACAAAGTGGTATAGTATGTACAAAGAAAACAGATGTGTGCCACACAAAGACACATAAGAATAAATGAGTGAGGAGAAAATGTTATTATGAGCGAAAAACTGAGAGTCGGCATTTTAGGTGCTACTGGTATGGTAGGACAGAGATTTATCTCCCTTCTGGAGAATCATCCGTGGTTTGAGGTTGTTACCCTTGCTGCAAGCCCGAGAAGCGCAGGCAAGACCTACGAAGAAGCAGTAGGCGGAAGATGGAAAATGGACACTCCGATGCCAGAAGCAGTAAAGAAGATCGTTGTCATGAACGTAAACGAAGTAGAAAAAGTTGCTTCTACTGTAGATTTCGTATTTTCAGCAGTTGATATGTCCAAGGACGAGATCAAAGCGATCGAAGAAGAATACGCAAAGACAGAGACTCCTGTTGTATCCAACAACAGCGCACATCGCTGGACACCGGATGTACCGATGGTAGTGCCGGAGATCAACCCGGAACATTTCGATGTTATCAAATATCAGCAGAAACGTCTTGGAACAACAAGAGGATTCATCGCTGTTAAACCAAACTGCTCCATCCAGAGCTACGCACCGGTACTTACTGCATGGAAAGAATTTGAGCCATATGAAGTAGTTGCTACTACATACCAGGCAATCTCCGGAGCAGGAAAAACCTTCAAAGACTGGCCGGAAATGGAACACAACATCATTCCATACATCGGTGGAGAAGAAGAGAAGAGTGAGAAAGAGCCGCTGAGACTGTGGGGCAAGATCGAGGACGGTGTGATCGTACCGGCTACAGAGCCAGTCATCACCTGCCAGTGTCTGCGTGTTCCGGTACTGAACGGACATACAGCAGCAGTATTCGTTAAATTCCGCAAGAAACCTACCAAAGAGCAGCTGATCGAAGCCCTGAGAAACTTCAAGGGACTTCCACAGGAACTGGAACTTCCGAGCGCACCGAAGCACTTTATCCAGTACCTCGAAGAAGACAACCGTCCGCAGGTAAGCGAGGATGTCAACTACGAAAACGGAATGGGCGTATCTATCGGACGTCTCCGTGAGGACAAAGTTTATGATTACAAATTCGTAGGACTTTCCCACAACACCGTAAGAGGAGCAGCCGGCGGAGCTGTACTTTGTGCAGAGACACTTAAGGCAAAAGGATATATCACAAAGAAATAAATCCAAACATAAAAAACAGGAGAACCGTTCTGTCAGAAAGAAATCTGGCAGGGCGGTTTTTTTGCGGTGGAGAATCTGGAGAATTTGTGTTATGATAAAGTCTAAGACTGAAAAATGATTTTTCATAAAAACATATAATATAGAAGGGAGTATCAGACAAAATGGAAAAGGTGTATCTGACAAAACTTGCACCAAACTGTGGTTGTGCTGCCAAGGTAGGACCGGGCACGCTTGCGGGAGTGCTCTGCAAACTGCCGAAATTTCATGATGAACATCTTCTTGTGGGAACAGAAACCTCAGATGATGCGGCTGTCTACAAGATCTCAGACGAACTGGCAATGATCCAGACTCTGGATTTCTTTACGCCGGTGGCAGATGATCCTTATGATTTCGGACAGATCGCAGCGGCGAATGCCCTGAGTGATGTCTACGCGATGGGCGGCGAACCAAAGACCGCACTGAATATCGTAGCGTTTCCGAAGGAGATGGATACCGAGATCCTGGGCGAGATCCTCAAGGGAGGCGCAGACAAAGTACTGGAGGCAGGCGCAGTTCTTGCAGGCGGACATACGATCCAGGACGACACACCGAAGTATGGACTGAGTGTTACAGGCTTCGTCCATCCGGCGAAATTCTGGAAAAATTATGGTGCACAGACCGGCGATAAGCTGATCCTCACCAAACCACTCGGAACAGGTATCGTCAATACCGCGATCAAAGCAGACCTTGTATCGGAGGAGGCACGTGAGGCAGCCCTTAGATCCATGAAGACACTGAACAAATACGCAGCAGAGATCCTGAAGAAGTATACGATCCATGCGTGTACGGATGTTACAGGCTTCGGCCTTGGCGGTCACGGAACAGAGATGGCAGAGGGAAGCCAGAAGACACTGGTGATCGACACGAGATCCCTGCCAATCCTTCCGGATGTAGAGGAATATGCATCTATGGGGCTCATTCCTGGCGGCGCATATCGCAACCGTGAATTCGCGGGCAAAGCAGGATATGAGAGCAGCGCAGAGCTCTGGAGAGAGGATCTTGTGTTTGACCCACAGACATCCGGAGGCCTTCTGGCAGCAGTCCCGGCAGAGGAAGCCGAGAAGCTTCTTGCCGAATTAAAAGGGCTTAATCTGCTCTGTGCAGTGATCGGTGAGGTCATTGACAGGAAAGATTACGCATTACTGATCCGATAGCTGAAAGTTATCAGTAAATGGAAAAGTTTATAGATAAAATACCGAACTTTAACCGATTTTTGTTGAGAAAAATTGTTCAAAATGCTATAATAAGTGAACACAATATGCGGAGGACACATTGAAGCACAAATACAATGTGTTCAGGGAAAGGGAGGTATTTTTTATGAATCACGAGGATGTACAGAAATTATCAAATGCAGCAAACGCGAAGATCACCCTTCTTCAGAACGATTTTCTGAAGTACTTTATGCGGGCGATCATGGCAGGATTCTTCATTGTGGTTGCGATGATTTTCTCTAATGTAGTCGGTAATGTTTTTGCCGGAGCAGAGGAGCCGGCGTGGGGCAAGTTCCTGGGAGCACTGGTGTTCTCGATCGCAGTCCTTCTGATCTCCATGGTCGGAGGAGAGCTTTTTACAGGAAATAACCTGGTCATGGCGTTTGGGGTCTATGACAAGCGAGTGACTCTGGGTGATGCCGGTAAGGTATGGCTTGTCAGCTACATAGGGAACTTTGTTGGATGCCTGATCCTGTCCCTGATCTTTGTATGGGCGGGCGCATCAGGAACCAAGGATTATTTTGCTGGTTTTATCGGAAACAAACTTGCGATCCCGGCAGGTCAGATGTTTTTCCGTGCAGTTCTGTGTAATTTCTTTGTATGTCTCGGGGTACTTTGCGGAATCAAATTAAAGAGTGAAGCCGCGAAGTTCCTGATGATCGTTATGTGTATCTCAGGATTCGTTGTTAGCGGATTTGAGCACTGCGTTGCAAATATGGGTATTTTTGTGACAGCAGCCTGCCTGGTACCAGGACTTTCCGTTGGTGCGATGATCAAGAGCATGGTGATCGTCACACTGGGAAATATGGTCGGTGGTGCAGTACTTCTTGCATGGCCGCTTAGAAAGATGAGTGCAGATCAATAATATGGGTAAGGTTTTATATATTGCAGAGAAACCGAGCGTCGCTCAGGAATTTGCAAAAGCATTAAAAATCAACGGACAGAGAAAAGACGGATACTTAGAATCTCAGGATTCCATAGTGACCTGGTGTGTAGGACACCTGGTCACTATGAGCTATCCCGAAAAATATGACATCAAATACAAAAGGTGGAGTTTTGATACCCTGCCTTTTTTGCCGCGCGAATTTAAATACGAGGTGATTCCGGGGGTTCAGAAACAGTTTGACATTGTGAAAGGGCTTCTGAACCGGCCGGATGTAGAGACCATCTATGTGTGTACCGACTCCGGGCGAGAGGGAGAATATATTTACCGTCTGGTCGCACAGATGGCAGGAGTGAAGGACAAGAAACAGAGACGAGTCTGGATCGATTCCCAGACGGAGGAGGAGATCCTCAGGGGGATCCGCGAAGCGAAGGACCTGTCATCCTATGACAATCTGGCGAATTCTGCCTACCTCCGCGCCAAGGAGGACTATCTCATGGGGATTAATTTTTCCAGAGTGCTCACACTGCGCTACGGAAACAGCGTTTCGAGCTACCTTAAGAGCAAATATCAGGCGATCGCGGTAGGCCGCGTTATGACCTGTGTCCTTGGCATGGTCGTGCGCAGGGAAAGAGAGATCCGCTCTTTCGTCAAGACACCATTCTACAGGGTGATCTCAGGAATCACACTGGAAGGGGAGAAATTCGACGGTGAATGGAGAGCCGTGGAGGGAAGCCGTTATTTCCAGTCTCCTTATTTATACAAGGAAAATGGTTTCAAAGAAAAGAAACACGCACAGGAACTGATCGATTTTCTGAGCACGGAGCAGCCGCTCAGATGCAGCGTTGACAAGATTGAGCGCAAGAAAGAAAACAAGAACCCGCCGCTTCTTTTTAACCTGGCGGAGCTTCAGAATGTCTGCTCCAAGCTGTTCAAGATCAGCCCGGATGAGACTCTCCGTATCACGCAGGAACTCTATGAGAAGAAACTTGTCACTTATCCGCGAACGGACGCCAGAGTGCTTTCTACCGCAGTATCAAAGGAGATTTACAAGAATATCTCAGGACTTCGCAATTATCCTGCGATCGGAACTACCGCAGAAGAAGTCCTTCAGATGGGAAGCTACAAGACGATCGCGAAGACAAGATACGTCAATGACAAGCAGATCACAGATCACTATGCGATCATTCCGACCGGTCAGGGCTTAAATGCACTGAACAGTCTGCCGGTCACTTCACAGAGAGTCTATGAGACGATCGTGCGTCGTTTTCTGTGCATTTTCTGTCCGCCGGCAGTCTATCAGAAAGTCAGCCTGGTGACAATGATGCAGGGGGAGAAGTTTTTTTCCAGCTTCAAGGTACTTCAGGAGGAAGGATACCTTAAATATGCGACGAATTCTTTCGCCCGCAGAGGCGCAAAAGCGCAGGATACAGAAAAAAGTGACAGTGAGGATGTCTCCTGTGATGCACAGCTTCTTGCTGCATTGCATAAGCTCAAAAAGGGTGATATACTGACGGTAGATTCGCTGGATATCAAAGAAGGCGAAACTTCACCGCCGAAACGCTACAATTCCGGTTCGATGATCCTTGCAATGGAAAATGCAGGACAGCTCATCGAGGACGAGGAACTGCGTGCGCAGATCAAGGGAAGCGGGATCGGAACGAGTGCGACCAGGGCAGAGATCCTGAAGAAACTTTTTTCCATCAAATATCTCGCCCTGAACAAGAAGACACAGGTGATTACGCCGACGCTTCTCGGGGAGATGATCTTTGATGTGGTCTACTGTTCCATTCGCCAGCTTCTGAACCCGGAACTGACTGCAAGCTGGGAAAAGGGTCTGAATTATGTCGCAGAGGGCAGTATCACGTCTCAGGAATATATGGACAAACTGGAGCATTTTGTCAGGATCCGTACCGACCAGGTGGAACAGAGCAACTATCAGTATGCACTGCGGCAGTTTTTTGATGCGGCGGCGGTCAATTATCAGAAAAAACAGACAACGTCAAAACGAGGAGGAAAAGTATAAATGTTAAAGGATTTTACAATCGCAAATCTCTTGGATCTAAACGAGACGATCGCAGGTGAATTATTTGAGGGCAAAACCTATCCGTGGGAAGTCCTTCCGGAGATCGGAGCTTTTATCGTAAAGCTCGGTGAGACACTGGATCCGCAGGAATATGACTGTAAGGACGGCAACATCTGGATCGCAAAAAGCGCGAAAGTGGCACCGACTGCCTGCATCAACGGACCGGCGATCATCGGTAAGGAAGCAGAAGTGCGTCACTGTGCATTCATCCGTGGAAACGCCATCGTAGGTGAGGGCGCTGTCGTAGGAAACTCCACAGAGCTTAAGAATGCCGTATTATTCAACAAAGTACAGGTTCCGCATTACAACTATGTAGGGGATTCTGTCCTTGGATACAAATCCCATATGGGAGCCGGTTCCATCTGCTCTAACGTAAAATCCGACAAGAAGCTTGTCGTAGTCAAGGACGGCAATGAGAAGATCGAGACAGGTGTCAAGAAATTCGGAGCAATGCTCGGAGATCATGTAGAGGTTGGCTGTGGTTCTGTCCTGAATCCGGGAACTGTGATCGGAAGAAATTCCAATATCTACCCGCTTTCACCAGTAAGAGGCTGCATTCCTGCAGACAGTATCTACAAAAATGCAGCAGAGATCGTCAAAAAGAATTAATATTTAACTGAGAAAAAGAATCTGCCGGAGGATCACCAGGATTGTGAGATGCACCGGGTAAAACAGATAAAAGAAATATTTCGCGGCTTTTCCCTGGATAAAGCCGCGTTTTCCATTGTACATATTAATGGAGATAAAGGAAAAGCACATTTTCCATTCGTAATTCATCCAGAGTGTGCTGACAAGTGCCTGCAGGATCCGCCGCGTGCGGAACAGGTACATGATCATGATGAGCAGAAAACCATGCCAGCCATAATCAGCATGGAAAATATAAGAAAAGCCAAAAAGTCCCACGATACAGGATAATTGAAGGACCGGTTTTTCCCACAGAGCTTCCAGTGCACAGAGCCCGAGATATCCGAGGAACAGAGTAAAAAATACATTCTGCATCGGATGATGCCAGGTATTGCTGAATACGAAATTCCACGGGATCTCAGAGATCAGCGCGAAGAGAAGCAGGTTCTGTCCGTATTTGCGGCGGTTCCTCGTGTGAAGGAAGCCCTCGATCAGAAGGAAACAGAAGATCGGGAAGGCAGATCTGCCGATATCACGGACGATGCGGTACCAGGTGATCTCTGTGGAACCAATGGTAAAGAGTACCCGGAGGGCAGGTTTCCAGTTGGCGAGGATCAGAACGCCGGTGTGGTCGATCAGCATCAGGATACAGGCAAGAAGTTTCAGGGCACTGCCGCTTAAGATCTGAAATCTTGCCGGAAAAATACTGGGAGGCAGTGTCTGCTGTGTTTGCGTAGTCATAAAAATCTCCTTATGTAAAATAAAATTTTTCAAAATGAACAACATCATTTTAACACAAAACGATCTGCTTTACCAAGTTTCTTGTCTGGAAAAGCAGATTGTGCTATATTAAAGTAATAAAGTGAAACGGTAAAACAGCGCAGTTAGGAGGAAAAGATTATGGTAAACAGACATAAGATCCAGATTCCCGAGCTGACCGGGGAGGAAGAGAGGAATCTTTATATTTATCTTCCGGATTCCTATGACTGGGACCGGGAACGATATTATCCTGTTTTGTATATGTTTGACGGACATAATGTCTTTTTTGATTCTGATGCCACCTATGGGAAATGCTGGGGCATGAAGGAATACATGGATCATACCAATACACAGGTGATCATTGTGGCAGTCGAATGCAACCACAGCCCGGACAATGGACGGCTCAAGGAGTATGCTCCGTTCAGCTTTCATGACGCAAGATGCGGTAGCATCGCAGCAAAGGGTGCGATTACGATGGACTGGATGGTCCACACGCTGAAACCTCAGATCGACCGGGATCTTAGAACTCTCAGCGACCGGGAGCATACGTTTATCGCAGGAAGCTCCATGGGCGGACTGATGAGCCTGTATGCAGTGGCACAGTACAATTCTGTTTTTGGCAGAGCAGCGGCACTGTCTCCGTCTGTATGGACAAATGTCGACAAACTGGAACAGCTCATCCGCAGGACAAAGATCCGGCAGAATACAGTGATCTATATGGACTATGGTTCTGTAGAACTGGAACAGCGCCCAAAGATCCGCAGAGATTTTGAGCGGATCGCGGCGGCATTTTTCCAGAAGAAAGTCCTTCTGGAGGCAAAGATCATCCCGGGCGGCACACATTGCGAGGCAAGCTGGGAGAGACAGATCCCGTTTTTTATGAATACACTTTTGTACGAGGAATAAAGAGATGGAAGTACAATACAGAAAAGAATACAGTCCTGCCCTGGGGCGGGACATGGAATGCAAGATCTATGGACACAAGGGCAGACCGGTGCTCTTTATCCCGTGTCAGGATGGGCGGTTTTTTGATTTCGAAAATTTTCATATGACAGATACCTGGAGTCCGTGGCTGGAAGCCGGTGAAGTGATGGTGTTTTCCATAGATACGATCGATCAGGAGACCTGGTCGGATACGGACGGTGATCCATACTGGAGAATCCGGCGCTACGAACAGTGGCTTCAGTATATTACAGATGAGATGGTTCCTTTTATGCGTGAGATAGTCAACGAGAGGAACGGCTGGACGGGCTATCCGGGGATCATGGTGTTTGGATGCAGTCTTGGTGCGACACATGCGGCAAATCTGTATTTCAGAAGACCGGATCTGTTTGACCGGCTTCTGGCTTTGAGCGGTCTTTATTCAGCAGGATACGGCTTCGGTTCCTGCACGGACGAGGTGGTGCGCCGGAATTCGCTGGTGGATTTCCTCGGTGATATGCCAAAGGATGATCCGAGGATCGCGCTGTATAATCTCAAGAAAGCAGTTATCTGCGTCGGTCAGGGACCATGGGAACTTCCGGACTCCACGAGGCAGCTCGCACAGATCCTTGCCCAGAAGGATATCCATGCCTGGGTGGATTTCTGGGGTTATGACTGTTCTCACGACTGGTACTGGTGGTATAAACAGGTAGAATATTTTGTTCCATATCTGTTAAAAAACGATTGATAAAATCTAAAAGGAAAGAGTGATATTATGAAAAATTTTCTGTTTATTTCTCCAAATTTTCCTGAAAATTACTGGATGTTCTGCCGGGAACTCAAGAAAAACGGGCTGAATGTCCTCGGGATCGGAGATCAGCCTTATGAGGAATTGAGCCAGGGACTGAAAGACAGCCTGGATGAATACTATAAGGTCAGCAGTCTCGAAAATGAGGAAGAAATATACCGTGCGGTTGCATTCCTGATCTTCAAGCACGGACGCATCGACTGGCTGGAGTCCAACAACGAGTACTGGCTGGAGCGTGATGCCAGACTCCGTACCGCCTTCCATATCACAAGCGGTTTTCAGGAGGACGATATTCCGAGGATCAAATACAAATCTAAGATGAAAGCATACTATGCACAGGCGGGAATCCCGACAGCACGCTATCATCTGGTAGATACTCTGGAAGAATGTGAGAAATTTATCAAAGAAGTCGGCTATCCGGTGGTCGTAAAACCGGATAATGGAGTAGGGGCAAGCCATACTTACAAACTGGAAGATCAGGGGCAGCTCGAAGAATTTTTCCGAACGAAGGAACCGGAAGTTTCCTATATAATGGAGGAGTTCGTAGTCGCGGAGGTAAATTCCTACGATGCCATCATCGATTCCAACGGAGATCCGATCTTCGAAACAGGAAATGTGACACCGATCTCCATCATGGATATCGTGAACCACGAGGACAATGCGCTCTTTTATATCGTGAAGCAGCTTTCCAGTGATGTCAGGCTGGCAGGCCGTGCCACGGTCAAAAGTTTCAATGTACGGAGCCGCTTCGTACATTTTGAGTTTTTCCGCCTGCAGAAAGACCAGAAGGGTCTTGGAAGAAAGGGTGATATCGTCGGTCTTGAGGTAAATATGCGCCCATGTGGCGGATTTTCTCCGGATATGATGGATTTTGCATGCAAGACCGATGTTTATAAGATCTGGGCAGACATGATTGCCTTTAACCGGACGCAGATGCAGCCGGGAGACAGAGAGTACTGTGCATTTGTGGGACGAAGGGACGGTAAGAAATTTATCCTGGGTCATGAAGACATCATGACAAAATACAGCAAAAATATCCGTATGGCAGACCGTCTGCCGGATGTTCTGGCGGCCGCGATGGGCAACCAGATCTACATTGCGACGTTCCAGAGCAAGCGTGAAATGGATAATTTTTTTCAAGATGCACTGAAATATGAGTTTTAATGACAAAAACACTCAAGTTTGACTGGACTAACAAGGGGTTTTATGAGAAAATACTGTCAGGTTGTTAGTTTATCTTTTAACAACATTATAGTAAATCTATACTTGAAAGGAGTTTTAACATGATTTATTCACGCGAAGTAGAAGAAATGTGCCCAGTTGCACAGGGTGTGCATCACGGAGCTGCTCCGATTCCGGAAGAAGCAAAATGGGTTCAGGCTAAGGAAGTAAAGGACATTTCCGGTTTCACACATGGTGTAGGCTGGTGTGCTCCGCAGCAGGGTGCCTGTAAGCTGTCCCTGAACGTAAAAGAAGGTATCATCCAGGAAGCTCTGGTTGAGACAATCGGATGTTCAGGTATGACTCATTCCGCAGCTATGGCATCTGAGATCCTTCCAGGACTTACTGTTATGGAAGCTCTGAACACAGACCTTGTATGTGATGCTATCAACACAGCTATGAGAGAACTGTTCCTTCAGATCGTTTACGGACGTTCTCAGTCTGCTTTCTCTGAAGACGGACTTGCAGTAGGTGCAGGACTTGAGGATCTTGGTAAAGGACTTCGTTCTCAGGTTGGTACAATGTACGGAACACTCAAGAAAGGTCCTCGTTACCTGGAAATGGCAGAAGGCTATGTTACAGGTATCGCTCTTGACGAAGATAATGAAATTATCGGTTATCAGTTTGTAAGCCTTGGCAAAATGACTGACTTCATCAAAAAAGGTGATGACCCGAACACTGCATGGGAAAAAGCAAAAGGTCAGTACGGCCGTGTTGCAGATGCTGTTAAGATCATCGACCCACGTAAAGAATAATTATACCGATTATAATTTCAGGAGGATAAGTAAATGGCTTTATTTGAATCATATGAGAGACGAATTGACAAAATCAATTCAGTTTTAAACAGCTATGGAATCGCTTCTATCGAAGAAGCAGAGAAAATCACCAAAGATGCAGGCCTTGACGTATACAACCAGATCAAAGGCATCCAGCCGATCTGCTTCGAGAACGCTTGCTGGGCATACATCGTAGGTGCAGCTATCGCAATCAAAAAAGACTGCAGAAGAGCAGCAGACGCTGCAGCAGCTATCGGTGAAGGACTTCAGGCTTTCTGTATTCCTGGATCCGTTGCTGACACACGTAAAGTAGGTCTTGGACATGGTAACCTTGGTAAAATGCTTCTGGAAGAAGAAACAGACTGCTTCTGCTTCCTGGCTGGACATGAGTCCTTCGCAGCAGCTGAGGGTGCTATCGGTATCGCTGAGAAAGCAAACAAAGTTCGTCAGAAACCACTTCGTGTTATCCTGAACGGTCTTGGAAAAGACGCTGCTCAGATCATCTCCCGTATCAACGGATTTACATATGTAGAGACTGAGTATGATCCATACAAGAACGAAGTTAAAGAAGTATTCCGCAAATCCTACTCTGAGGGACTTCGTGCAAAAGTTAACTGCTACGGCGCTAACAGCGTTCCGGAAGGTGTTGCTATCATGTGGAAAGAAGGCGTTGACGTTTCTATCACAGGTAACTCCACAAACCCGACACGTTTCCAGCATCCGGTTGCAGGTACTTACAAGAAAGAATGCAACGAAAAAGGAAAGAAATACTTCTCCGTTGCATCCGGCGGTGGTACAGGACGTACACTTCACCCAGACAACATGGCAGCAGGTCCTGCTTCCTACGGTATGACCGATACACTTGGACGTATGCATTCTGACGCTCAGTTCGCAGGATCCTCTTCCGTACCGGCTCACGTAGAAATGATGGGTCTCATCGGCGCAGGTAACAACCCGATGGTTGGTATGACTGTTGCTGTAGCAGTTGCCGTACAGGAAGCTGCTGACGCTGGCAAGTTCTAAAGAATATTTCATGTAACAACTGAATTTCTAACAAATAGAGTTAGATACGTCATTTTGAGCAAAATGCCCATGACGTGTCTAACTTTTTTATATTTTGTCATTTTTTCAATGGCTTATATACGTCTTTTAATAATAGCCATAAACAACCAATGAACCTTGGCAATTTATAATAGACTTCACATTCTGGACGTGATACAATAACTTTAACGGGATCAAGCAGATTGGCAGGATAAGGAGAGATTGAATGACAGAACATGAAATGTTGGAACTGATTTTACAAAAGATAACAGGTCTAGAAGATAAAGTAACAGGTCTAGAAGACAAAGTGACAGGCCTAGAGAATAAAGTAACAGGTCTTGAAGACAGGATGACAGGCTTTGAGGACAGGATGACAGGTCTTGAGAACAAAGTAACAGGTCTAGAAGATGGACAACAGAATATTCTTCAGCAGATAGATGAAAAGATAACAGCATCAGAAGAAAGAATGATGCAGAAAATGGACGAGAAACTCACTCATTCTGAAAATCTTATCCTTCATGAACTGGACAGAGTACAGGAGCATCTGGAAACAGATGTTCAGAAAGTAGAGAGAAATCTGGAAGAGTTACAGCAGTACTACAGAATCACAAAACTTGAGAACGACAACACTTCATTACTTCTCAAAATGTACAATAACATGCAGAAAGAGATTGAAGAACTCAAAGCGAAAATAGCATAAATATGAAAGTCTCTCAGAGAGCTGATCTGGGAGACTTTTTGAGGTACAGGATGAATACAGAAAAAAGATATTACAACATAGAATTTCTCCGCTTCGCGTTTGCCATATGCATCGTATATTTCCATCTGCTCCATTCTTTTATGATGGACTATACAGGCAACGCGGACCTTTATATCCGGCTGGCGGAGCAGTCGAAGTATGCGAAGTATATTGTGGAGTGTTTCTTTATCATATCGGGATATTTTCTTTATCATACGATACAGAGACATCCGGAGATGACCACGCAGGGATTTATCATGCGAAGGATAATCCGTCTGTGGCCGGTGCTGGCGTGTTCGATCATGATCTCGGCGGTGTTTTTTGGAAAATCGATCTATGCGTCCTTTGTGGATTTGTTGTTTTTGCAGTCCAGCGGGCTGGCGACGGACTGGCAGGGACTGAACTGGTATGTGTCGGCATTTTTTGTGGTGGAGATTTTTTATTTTGTGCTGTATAAATGCTTTCGGAACTCGGCAAAGATGAAGCTTCTGATCTGCATGCTGATCTATTTTGGTTATGAGATCAACATCAATGCCATGGACGGCGGTTTCGGACGTAAGATGTTCCATGGAATCATCAACCTTGGCATGGCACGCGCAGTCGCCGGGATCGGCCTTGGATATCTGTTTGCGATAGAGTGGGCAAATTTTACAGCGACATGGAAAAAACAAAAACAGGTACAGGAAAGGACAGGCGGTATAGAAGTCTGGCTGATCAGAGTATTGGAGATTCTGACGTTGTCGATGCTTCTGATAGACTTTTTTTGCAGTTCAAAAGCATATGATAATCAGTTTATTGTGATAATTCTGTTTCCGGTATTTTTTGCCTGTCTGCTGACAAGAAGAGGCGTTTTTTCGAAGCTGACAGATCACAAAATGATAGGTCTTCCTGGAAGATATGCTTATTCCATTTATGTTATGCAGGAAGCTGTATTCGCAGTATTAAAAAGGACACTCTGGAAAAATACGGTATTTCTTCATGATTATCCTGTGCCGGCGCTTACAGTCTCAATTCTGGTGACAATAATGGCAGGTATAGTGACTTATCATCTGGTAGAACGACCGGCTACGAAGGCACTGAAGAAAAGATTACAGGTTTATATATAAAAATCCTGTCATCTCAGAAGCTTGAAGCTTTAGAGATGACAGGATTTGTTTTATTTTTTATCAGTCTCTCTGGAAAAGATCCCGGCTGTAGACTTTGTTCTTTACTTCGTCCAGGCAGGAATTATAACGGTTGGCGATGATACAGTCGCACTGCTGTTTGAATTCATCCAGATCGTTTACGATTTTGCTTCCGAAAAATGTAGAACCATTTTCGAGAGTTGGTTCATAAATGATCACGGTTGCTCCTTTCGCCTTAATTCTCTTCATGACACCCTGGATAGAGGACTGACGGAAGTTATCAGAATTGGATTTCATAGTCAGACGGTAAACACCGATGGTAACAGGCTTTTCCATGGAGGAATTGAAAGTATTTCCCTCATCATAGGCGTAATAACCGGCTTTCTGGAGGACACGGTCAGCGATGAAGTCTTTACGGGTACGATTACTTTCGACAATAGCGCTCATCATATTCTGTGGAACATTATTGTAATTGGCGAGAAGCTGCTTCGTATCCTTCGGCAGACAATAACCGCCGTAACCAAAGGAAGGGTTATTGTAGTGAGTACCGATACGTGGGTCAAGGCAGACACCCTGGATGATATCTTGTGTGTTGAGTCCCTTCATTTCAGCGTAAGTGTCAAGTTCGTTGAAATAAGATACACGGAGCGCAAGATAAGTATTGGCAAACAGCTTGACAGCCTCAGCTTCTGTAAATCCCATAAATAAGGTATCGATATTTTCCTTGAGAGCACCCTCCTGCAGGAGTGCTGCAAAGTTCTGAGAAGCCTGTACAAGAGCCGGATCTTCCGGATCGGTGGATACAATGATACGACTTGGATACAGGTTGTCGTATAAAGCCTTGGATTCACGAAGAAATTCCGGGCTGAAGATGATTTTTGAGGTGTGATATTTTTTGCGGACAGATTCCGTATAGCCGACAGGGATGGTGGATTTGATAACCATGATGGCGTCAGGATTAACTTTGAGCACCAGTTCGATCACGGCTTCTACGGCAGAAGTGTCAAAATAGTTTTTCTGGCTGTCATAGTTGGTAGGTGCGGCAATTACGACATAGTCCGCATTTTTGTAGGCAGAAATTCCATCCAGCGTAGCGGTAAGATCCAGGTCTTTTTCTGCAAGGTATTTCTCAATATATTCATCCTGAATAGGAGATTTGCGCTGATTGATCAGATCCACTTTTTCCGGGATGATGTCAACGGCTGTTACATGGTTATGCTGGGCAAGAAGAGTGGCAATGGAAAGACCTACATATCCGGTACCTGCAACTGCGATGTTGAGTGGAGATGGAGAGCCAAGTCTGGTTGAAGAAGCTTCTGTAAATACATCAGAAGGTTCAAATCCAAGTACCTCGGCCAGATTTTCCAGCTGACTGATAGATGGAACAAAATCCTTCTTTTCAAGGCGGGAGATTAATGCGCGGTTGATACCGGTAGCAAGAGAAAGATCCTGCTGAGTCATATTTTTCTGCTGGCGTTTGTCGGATACCAGAGTTGAAAGTAAAGTCATTGATAATTTTTTCATGAAAATGCTCCTTAGAATGTTCGCTTAAATAACAATAATATGTTGATAAGATGATGATATCATAGAAAAAACAGGAAATCAAGAAAAAATATAGCACAAAATGTTATTTTAAATAACACTTTGTGCCGGGCGATAATTATGATATTGCAATCAGAAGAAGCTCCTGCGTTTCTTTAAAGATAATGTGTGCGAAACGATGGACAACTGGCAGGATGTTCCGGATGAAGAAGTAACAGCCGGAAAAGATGACTCCGCACGGAGACTTTTGAATCTGACAGGCTGACTGTCACAGACCATATAGAACAGCAGAGTACTTTGTCCATGAAGAAAGCGCAGAGGAATTTTTACTTCGAAATCCAAAAACTGTGACAGAAGTGTTCCGTCAAATACAAAATCAGAAGATGTATTTGCTGACCAGTCACAGTAAAAAATACGGGCTTTCAGCATGTGGCGCTGCAACTGTACATAAAGTGCAGACGGATATGGAAATCTGCTGTTGAATTTTACAGATCCTGTAATCCTCAGATCTTTTCCTGAAATTTCAGCATGAAATAATTTCAGAAGATAGGATGAGGCAGGATAAAGCTTCAAATTCCCATACTGAAAAAAAAGATCTTCTGGTGCATGCGTCAGGGTGCCATTTCCTTTTTTGAAAGAGATGATATAGTCTTTCTGTTCGCGGGAAAGATTTTTCTGTTCCAGAATGATCTTATCGTCGATGGATTGCAGCAGTTCCTTAAGGAGTGTCCGGAATTCCAGATGTTCAGCCGTAGTCAGGACAGATTCCGGTATTTCAGGCACGCCGAACCGGCTCTGGAGATCATACATGACATTATACTGGACAAAAAATGGAATTTTACCATATTTTTGGCGGGCAGAGTGAAGTGCCCACTGAAGATAATTTTTCAGACAGTCAAGATACCATTCTCTGTGTAGTTTTGTGCCATTCAGAGCAGAATTCTGTGTGTTTCGAAAACGATAATAATAGCAGCCGGAAGGGACAATTCCATAGTATGGGTGATCGAGCAGAAGCTGCATGATCACTTTTGCATCTTCTGCATAGCGCAGAGAAGTATCAAAAGAATGATCGTTAAGTACATTATGCTTTATAAAGGAAGAAGCAATAGACATCTGTACATAGGAGTACTGGACATTCAGATCAATGATCTGATCTTTGCCGTCCCGGTATTTATAGTTGAGCCGATGGGCGTTTTCCTTTTTTTCAAAAAACTGTATCGGAACAGATACAAGACTGATCTGATCATCAACAGTGGAAAAAAAGTTGTATACAGCAGAAAGCGTATTTGGAGAAAGTTTGTCGTCTCCGTCCAGGAAATTCAGGTACTTTCCGGATGCAAGTGCAATTCCGGCATTCCTGGCAGAAGCAGCACCTCCGTTTGGTTTGTGCAGCACTTTAATATTATATGGATATAATGCCTGATAATGGTCACAGATTTCACCGGAAGAATCTGTAGATCCATCGTCAACAAGAATAAGTTCAACAGATTCTTTAAAACCAATATCCTGACAGAGAATACTTTCAACAGTTTCAGAAAGATAGGAAGCTACATTGTATACGGCAGTAATGATTGAAAATTTAAAAGGATATGTTCTTGAATCGTGATTCATGGTGTGATCTCCTTACCTAAGAATATGTGTATCATATCATAAAATGGTAAAACAGGTCAGGAAAATATAAAAACATAAAACATATTTAATATAGTTTATATATTTATAAATAAATTGTAATATGAGAAATGAATTTGCTAAATATATGCAGTTTATGCTATACTACAGCTATCATATACAGAAAAAGTGAGGACACAACCTATGAAAGACGTGGGTAAAAGGGAGAGCAGCCGGGCGATTTCTGTCATTATTCCTGCTTACAATATCGAGAAATATATAGATCAGTGTCTGGACAGTCTTCAGGCTCAGACATTTGATGATTTTGAAGTGATCTGTGTAGATGATGGATCGGATGATCGGACACGTGAAAGAATTCGAGAACATATAAAGAAAGATCAGAGGATCAGACTGATAGAGATGCCACATTGCGGCCTGGCAGGAGCTATGCGAAATACAGGAATCGAAAACGCAGATGGAAAGTATTGCCTGTTTCTGGATGGAGATGACTTCTTTGAGCCGGATATGCTGAAAAAGAGTTACGAAAAAGCAGAAGAAGATGATGCCGATATCTGTCTTTTTGATGCGCGGCTGTATAATGAAAAAACAAAAGTCTATAAAGAAATTGATTATATTATACAGAAAGAGTATCTCCCCGCGGAAATTCCATTTGAGGGCAGAAAAATGCCATATACTCTGAACATCACGACAGGTTGTCCCTGGAGTAAACTGATCCGCAAAGATCTGATCGATGAATATCAGTTACGCTTCATGCTGCTTCCACGCAGCAATGATATTTACTTTATATTTATGGCAATGGCACTGGCGAAGCGTATTACAGTAGTGCCAGAGGTCTTTGTGAATTACAGACAGTCGGGAGAAAGCCTTCAGGCAAACAATGCAAAATCTCCCTGGAACTGGTATGAGGCAGTGAAATCAATAAGAAATGAACTGGAGAAACAGGGAATTTACAAAGATCTGGAGTGCAGTTTTCGTAATATGGCGTTTGGCATAGCAATTTATAATCTGTGCTCCCTGAAAAGCGCGGAAACATATTGTGAAGTATATGAGGGACTTCGTAATAAGGTGTTTCAGGAATTTGACCTGAAAAATTTTTCGAAGGAAGAATGCTATTCCTACAACAAAAAGAAATATGAGATTTATGAAAATATTCTGAAATACGATGTGCAGCAGTATCTGTTTGAAGAAATAAAGAAACTCAAACAGGAAAAATCTTATTGGGTAAAGCGTGCCAAAAATGCAGAAAAAAAGGAAAATATGCATATTACCCAAAAAGCCGGAAAGGCATTGCGCAAGGTTGGCAAAATATTTCGAATGTCCGAATAGCAAAACTGAACAGAGAATAGTAACTTGCGAACAGAATAAGTCTGTGTTATAGTGCAGCTGATTAAAATAACAGATTGAGGATTGTTAAAATGAATATAAAAAATAATGAAAACCCATTAGTGTCAGTAATCGTTCCGATTTGTAACGTAGAACCGTATATCCACAGATGTTTGGACAGTATTATCGGTCAGACACTCAAAAATATTGAAATTATATGCGTCGAAGACCACTCTGATGACCGTTCAGCAGAAATTCTGAAGGAGTATGCGGACAGGGATAACCGTATCAAGGCAATCTTCCATGAGACAAATCTCAGTACTTCCCAGGCAAGAAAAGATGGTGTGGCTGTTTCTTGTGGAAAGTATATTATGTTTGTAGATGGTGATGATGAGCTTTGCCCGGATGCCTGTCAGATCGCCTCAGAGACAATTGAGAAATATGGTACAGATATGGTACAGTTTGACACAGAAGTAGTAAACTGTGCAGGGGGTTCAGAAGAGCGTATTCAGATGAATCAGAGATTTCTGTTTCCATGTCTGGAGGAGATCCGCGCGGAGAATCTGATCTTTTCCTGCTGGAAAGAAAAGAAAGTGGGATTCAGCCTGTGGAATAAAATCTTTAATGGTGAAATATGCCGCCAGGCATTTGCCGATGTAGAAGATGGCTTTTATCCAAAGGCACAGGATCTGTATGCATTTTTCCTGATTGCGTATTATTCCAGGAGCTATATGGGAATTGAAAATCGTCTGTACAGATATATGTTTGGTATAGGTGTGACCGGAAGTGATTATATTTCTATTCCGAAGTTTGATGTTATGATGACTGAGAAGCAGATCTGGGAATGCCTGGTACGTTTTATTGACAAAAAACAGGAACAGGAGAAGTATAAGGAGATCCTGGATGGGATTTATCAGCATTTTCTGGCAGACTGTGTCAGCCGCTGGCAGAATAATCTGCAGACAGAAAATATTTCCGAAGGCTTTGATCATCTGGTGGATACCTGGGGACTGGAAGATGTCATTTCAAAATTAGCAGAAAGAAACTGGCACAAATCTGTTGAACTGGCAGAAAAGATGGTGGATGTAGACTACTTCAAAACTACCAGAAACAAGGGCAACGAGATTAAAACGATTGGAATTTACTATCGTTCTATTAAAAACGGCGGTGCACAGCGAGTAGTTGCAGTTCTGGCAAATGAATGGGCCAAAATGCGTGATGCCAAAGGAGATCCTGTTTATAAAGTAGTGCTGGTGACAGATGAAGAAACAGAAGACGGTGAGGGAATCCCGGAGTATGAACTGGATTACGCAGTTGTCAGAGAATATATTCCGTCATCAGAGACAGCAGTTCGCGAACATTATAAAGAGCGATACCATGCATGGAGCACAATTATCGAGAAACATAAGATTGATCTGATGGTTACAGGAATGTGGGTAGCACCATGTACAATGTGGGATATGCTCAGCATTAAGGGACAGCCGTCAAAACCAGGATTTATAATTCATGCACACAGTTTTACCAGTGTTCCTTTTGGTTTTGTGTCAGATAAATTTGCAGAACTGATGTATGATTATCAGATCTGTGACGGTGTTGTTGTACTGTCAGAAGTGGATGAGAAGTATGTAAAATGCTTCAATCCTCATGTGACATATATTTCGAATCCAATCACTTTTTCTACAGGCAATATGAAAGAAGTCAAAAAAGAAGAGAATAATATTCTGTGGCTTGGCAGGATTGCAAAGGAGAAGCAGCCTCTGGATGTAGTCTATGCCATGGAACATATAGTGAAAGAATTTCCGGATATCAGGCTCCATATGGTAGGTGATGGAGATGAGAAACTGACAGAAATGCTGAAGAATCTGATCTGCCAGCTGGGACTTCAGGATAATGTCATACTGGAAGGATTCACATCAGAAGTAGAGAAATACTACGAAAAAGCACAGCTTCTGATGTATACATCAGAATATGAGGGCTTTCCGATGGTATTCTGTGAGGCGTTATCTCATGGGACACCGATCGTTACCTATGATATGCCATGGCTTACATTTATAAGAGATGGACGCGGAATCGTTACCAGCAGACAGAAACGTCCGGATCTTCTGGCACAGAAAGTCACAGAACTTCTCCGGAATTCAGAAGAATGCAGACGGCTTGCTGAGGAAGGAAAGCAGCACATCAAAGAACTGGAGGCCGTGGACATTGGTCAGACATGGAAACAGTTTTTTGATACTTTATATGAAGAAAAAGAAATAGATGAAGACAGCGTAGACAATGTTATTTTCCGTTTCCTTACCAGCTATGCCTATAAGGGAAAGCAGGGCAGGATCAAAAATATGGAAGGTCAGATTACACGTCTGAAAGAACAAAAAACACGAGAGGTTAAAGCAGCACAGAGAAAGGTCAAAAATTCAGAAACTTTTAAAGTGGGTAAGACAATCCTTTATGTCCCAAGAAAAATGAAAAAGTTTCTTAAACGACTTTCGAAATAAGTAGGAGGCAGCTGAAAATGAGTAAAAAAATACTGAAAAAGATTATTCCTGCGACGTTTGACAAGGTAGAAAAAGATAACCGAAAAATTGCGAAGCAGCTGGAAAAGACATTTGATAATCATATCGACAGGAGTCTGAAGGAACAGCAGAAAACAAACAAAGCAGAAATCCGCAAAGCAGAAAACAATATAGTTGCACTGATTCGTGAATGTATTACCAGAGTCAGGGATGTGATCTGGAAACTGGATCATAATTTTCCAAAAATCCATAAGGAATTGAGCCAGATTTCAGATCAGCTGGAGCAGGTTCCAAAGAAATATGAATATAACAACAATTATGAACGAAAAGTTATTACTTCCTTTTATGAAATGTATGAGAGACCAGATTTTAAGGAGAAATTTCTGAATTTAATAGAGGGTCTGGATCCGGAAGATGTAGAAGAAATTGTCAAAATTCTGCAGAGACAGAGACTGGTCAAAGACACTATGGGGCAGAAAGTTGACCTTTTCAGCGAGGAAGAGCAGAAACAGATTCTGGAAATGGACAGGGAACTGAAGCAGCAGATCTTTCGTGTAGCGGATGATATGTACTGCTACAAACACTATTTTCTTCCGATTCGACATTTTGAGGCGAGTGTGTTTATTTATAAACATGGAATTGACTGCATCGAGCATCCGGAATCCATTCAGAATAAAGATATTCTGGACGTAGGAGGATATATCGGAGATTCTATACTGATATTGAAGCCGTTAACCCAGAGGAGAGTTTACAGTTTTGAAGCTACGGAAAAGAACTTCACACTGATGAAAGAGACAATCAAGCTTAATCATCTGGAGAACGTTATTCCTGAACATATGGCACTGGGAAGAGAAAAGGGAAGCATGGAGATGAAACTGGCAGGTCCATCCAGCGCATTTCATGAAAATGGTGTTGCGACAGTAACCGGAACAGAAACGGTACAGGTAGATACACTGGATGCTTATATGGAAGGAACAGATATTGAAGTCGGCCTTATAAAAGTAGATATTGAGGGGGCGGAACAGGATTTCCTTGCAGGCGCAAGAAAAACTATCGAGAAACATAAACCAGTTCTGCTGATGAGTATATATCATAATGCAGATGATTTCTTTGATATCAAACCAATTATTGAAAGCTGGAATCTGGGATATAAGTTCAGGATTCATAAACCGGTGGATTATTCTGTTTCCAGAGAAGTGCTTCTGATCGCAGAAGTCAGATGATGAAAAGTAGAGGGTTGATTTCATGAATAAACATTATGATTATCTGGTAGTCGGTGCAGGGCTTTATGGTGCAGTTTTTGCACATGAGGCCCAAAAAGCAGGGAAATCCGTTCTTGTGATTGACAAGCGTCCGAATATTGCCGGAAATGTATATACAGAAGACATAGAAAAAATTCATGTGCATAAATACGGAGCACATATTTTCCATACCAATAATAAAAAAGTCTGGGATTATATCACTCAGTTTGCGGAATTTAACCGTTTTACAAACAGCCCGGTGGCCAATTATCACGGAGAACTTTATTCACTTCCATTTAATATGTACACATTCAATAAAATGTGGGGCGTGGTAACTCCACAGGAGGCGGAAGCCCGGATCGAAGAACAGAAGCGTGAGGCAGGAATCAAAGAACCGAAGAATCTGGAGGAACAGGCAATCTCTCTGGTAGGAAGAGATATTTTTGAGAAACTGATCAAAGGATATACCGAGAAACAGTGGGGCAGAAGCTGCAGGGAGCTTCCGGCGTTTATCATCAAGAGACTGCCGGTGAGGCTGACTTTTGACAATAACTATTTCAATGCACTGTATCAGGGGATTCCGATGGGCGGTTATACCAGAATGGTTGCAAATATGCTGGATGGCATTGAGGTTCGCCTGGAGGAAGATTATCTTGAAAAGAAAGATGAGTGGGATGCACTTGCGGACAAAGTAATCTATACTGGTCCGATTGATGCGTATTTTGGATATCAGATGGGCTATCTGGAATATCGTTCTGTGCGTTTTGAGACAGAACTTCTTGATAAACCAAATTTCCAGGGGAATGCAGCAGTCAATTATACGGATGTTGAAACTCCGTGGACCAGAATTATTGAGCACAAATGGTTTGAGTTTGGCAAAGATGATGATGGACAGGAAATTCCCAAAACCGTGATCAGCCGTGAATACAGTTCTGAATGGAAACCTGGAGATGAGCCCTATTATCCGGTAAATGATGAGAAAAACGGGGAACTTTACGAGAAGTACAAAAATCTTGCTGAAAAAGAAAAAAAAGTGATTTTTGGTGGGCGCCTGGGCGAATATAAGTACTATGATATGGACGCAGTAATCGCATCTGCGCTTTCGATGTGTGAAAAAGAACTCTGAAATATGACAAAAATATGAAACTCTGATGAAATTTGTATTGCATCAGAATTGGAAAACTGTTATAGTAAAACTCGGAAACAAGAAAAATTACGATTTGATGAGAAGACATAAGTAAGGAGTTTTTTTATGAGAAAAGCCACGGTAAACAGGTGGAGAGGAATCATCTTTTTGACAGTGTTGTTTGGTTTCCTGCTTCTGGCAGCCAGCAGACCGGTTTCGGCTCAGGCAGCCACTACAGAGAAGTGTAAAGTTGTTTTTGCGAATTCCAATGGCGTAGTTTCTAATGATACATTTCGTAAGTGGGCCAGGACTGTAACTAAGGGGAGTTATATTCAGCTTCCGACAGTAAACCGTTCCGGTTATAAATGCGTATGGGTAGAGAAGAGTGGGACCAAAGAGCTGAAATATGCTACAGGAAGGAATGTGAGAATTACAAAAAACACGAAATTCTGTCTGCGTTATTATAAGCTCTATACGGTAAGATACTATACCATGAATGGAGGCAAAGAATATACCAGCCTGCGGGAACAGGGATATCAGGGTCAGGTGCTGACATTTCCTCTGCATCCGACGGCGACGGGGTATAAGTTCCTCGGATGGAGTACTTCTATAAATGGTAAAACAGTCAAAAAAGAGGGCGACAGTCTGCGTGTTACCGGTAATATGAAGTTTTATATTGTCGGAAAGAAAATTACAGGAGTCAATCTCCGTAAATACGACGGAACGGTATGGAAAATTGTGGATACCAGTTCCGGAAGTGCAACATTTCCGGCAGTAAACCTGAACAGCGCAAATATGTGTCTGGGCTGGTCACGTACCAAGGGAAAAACAACCAATCCTGAATATAAGGCAGGCGATAAAATTCCTACCAGAACAGGAAACTATTATATGGTTGTATTTTTCTCAAAACAGGATCGTGCACCGGCATCAATTATAAAACCTACGAAACATCAGATGGTTTATTTTGTAGGAGATTCCAGAACGGTTGGGCTTCAGCTTGCCCTTGGAAATTCTGCTCCTTTAAATGTAGATTTTGTATGTAAAGGAAATCAGGGACTTGACTGGTTCCGACAGACTGGTTACAGGGAACTGCTCCGGAAACTGTCGAAGCAGTCACGTAAGACAAAGAAAGCGGTTATTATTAATCTCGGTGTAAATGATATGAGTAACATCAATACATATGTTGTTTACATGAGAAAAGTGTCCGAAAATCTCAAACAGAATTATAATTGTGATATGTATTATCTTTCTGTAAATCCGGTGAACAGTGCCATGATTCGAAGCTATGGTGCCGGAACGAGAACAGAAGCACAGGTGGCAGCTTTTAATAAGACAATTTATCAGAAATTATGCAGTGGAAGTGATCGTGCGTTTATTTATATTAATACCTGTACGAACCTTCAGAAATATGGATGGAGCAGCAACCGTTATGATGCAGGAATCTATGATGGACTTCATTATTCGGTTGAAACGACTCTCCGTATTTATGGCTACTGTATCAGGAAGCTGAATGCCTGATCTATTATTGAAATCAGAGAGGAATCTTTATTAATTATGAAACGAGTAATCACATACGGAACTTTCGACCTGCTTCATTATGGGCATATCAATCTTTTGCGTCGTGCCAGACAGCTTGGAGATTATCTGATCGTAGGTCTTTCCACAGATGAGTTCAACTGGAATGAAAAGCAGAAGAAATGTTATTTCTCCTACGAAAAAAGGAAACAGCTTCTGGAGGCAATCCGTTATGTGGATCTTGTAATTCCGGAAGAAAACTGGGAACAGAAACGTTCCGACGTAAAAGAATATCATGTAGATACCTTTGTGATGGGAGATGACTGGAAAGGTAAGTTTGATTTCCTCAAAGAAGAAGGCTGCGAGGTGGTTTACCTGCCACGTACACCTGAGATCTCCAGTTCCCAGATCAAGGAAGATCTTCACACAAAAGAACAGCAGAAATAATGACTGACCGGGGTTACGCCTCGGTCAGTTCTTTTATGGAGTGGAACTGGTAGCCCATTTCTTCCCATCTGGTGAGAAGTTCATCCAGGATCGCGGCGTTCGTGGAGGAAGTATTGTGGAGCAGAACGATCGCACCAGGGTGGATCCGGGGAATCAGTTTCTGGAAAGCTTCTTCCTTCGAGGGCTGCTGCTCCTGGATCCAGTCCACATAGGCAAGACTCCAGAAAAAGGTGGAATAGCCAAGTTCTTTTGCCATGGAAAGATTTTCTGTGCTGTAGACACCGCGGGGCGGCCGGTAAAATTTGGTCATGGGTTCGCCCGTTACGGAAGTATAGAGTTCTTCCACGCCTTCAAGTTCCTTCTGAAAGGATTCCATCGAAGAAATCTGAGACATATCCGGATGGGTCATCGTATGGTTTCCCACAATATGCCCCTCTGTGATCATGCGTTTGATAAGATCGGGATTATCTTTGATAAAATTTCCGACAGCAAAAAAGACAGCGGGAGCCTGGTGCTTTTTAAGTGCCTCCAGGATTGCAGGGGTGTTTCCATTCTCATATCCGGCATCAAAAGTCAGATAGAGGATTTTTTCGTCAGTATCGCTGGCATAATAGGCGTTGTACTGTTTCAGATCATCGATGGTGGCGTTTCCGGCAGGACGTTTTCCTTCTTCCTGAAAACTTAATCCCCAGCTTGCACTTTGGACAGAAGCAGAGGTTTCTTTTGTGGGAGAAAGCGTTCCGGTGAGGATTCCAAGCAGACTGCCGAGGGTAAAAGCACCGGCCAGCAGAAGGAGAGAACATAAAAAGCGGGATTTCTTTATGTAGTGAAAGACAAGAATAAAAAAAGATGTCATGGGAATCTCCATGTAGATGTTTGATTCAGTATATGTAAGAAGACAAAAAATTAGAGCCATCAGATGAATTATTTAATCTGGTGGCTCTTCTACTGTTCATTGTCCAATGGAACGTACCTCCTGTTTAGTTTATAAAACATTTGGAATAATTATGAGTTTACGTTTCTGGTGGTCCGTACCTCTCTTCCTGAAATTATGATGTGTTAAGATTTACGTTTCTGGTGGTCTGTACCTGCCTTTCTTAAAGTATTGGGGTTCGCTTAAGTTTTCGGTGGCCTCACGCCTTTCTGTTTGTTTTTTTGTTTTCGTTCCTTTGTTTTATGTACTTAATATAACAGATAAAATTGCATTTGTCAACAATAAAAAATAAAAATTTCAAAATAAATATTTCGTATACAGCAAACAATACAATAAAAATAGAATTATCTGAAAATAATACAGAAAATGAAATTGCGACGATCTCTGCATAGAAAGAAGCATCAGGGGAAAACTAAGTTTATCATTTGATGAAGGAGGTAATCTCATGTTGCGTTATCTACCTGTACGCAGGATCCACGCAAGACAGGTTCTGGACTCCAGAGGAACACCTACTGTTGAGGTGGAAGCTACCGTAGGCGAAGGGATCATTGGAATTGAGGGATATACAGCGAGGGCGATCGTGCCATCCGGAGCATCGACAGGAAGATTTGAGGCGGTGGAACTCCGGGATGGAGAAAAAGGATATTATGTCGGATTAAGTGTGCGAAAAGCAGTCGAAAATGTAAATATCAGACTGGCGGAAGCCATTCTTGGAGAAAATGCGCTGAATCAGGTGCGGATCGACGAGCTTCTGATTAAGGCAGATGGAACGGAAAACAAGAGCAGTGCCGGGGCAAATGCAACTCTGGGCGTTTCCATGGCGGTTGCCCGGGCAGCGGCGATGGCGCTTCGGATTCCGCTTTATCAGTATCTTGGCGGCTGCCATACAAGAAAAATGCCGGTTCCGATGATGAATATCCTGAATGGAGGAAAGCATGCGGACAACACTGTAGATCTGCAGGAATTCATGATCATGCCCTGCGGTGCCGGGAATTTTGAAGATGGGATCCGGATGTGTGTGGAGATCTATCAGTTTCTCAAGATCCTTCTCAGAGAGAACGGCCTTTCGACAGCGGTAGGGGATGAAGGTGGTTTTGCGCCAGATCTCAAAGATTCCAGGGATGTCCTGCGGCTGATCCTTGAGGCAGTTGAAAAAGCAGGGTATGAACCGGGAAAAGATATTTTTATTGCGATCGATGCAGCAGCCAGTGAACTTTATGATGAAGAACAGGGTGTGTACCGTTTTCCGGGTGAGAGTAAGATGAAAGCCGAAGAAGTGCTCCGGGATGCGGCAGAAATGATCGATTATTATGAAGAACTTCTGGAAGAATTTCCAATCATTTCAATTGAGGATGGTCTTAATGAGGATGACTGGGAAGGCTGGAAAACAATGACAGAACGTCTCGGAGACAGGCTGCAGCTTGTGGGAGATGATCTTTTTGTCACAAATGTCAAAAGACTTTCCTGTGGAATCAGGCTTGAGGCGGCAAATGCGATCCTCGTCAAAGTAAACCAGATCGGTACCTTAAGCGAGGCGATGGATGCAGTGAAAATGGCGCAGCACGCAGGATACCGTGCGATCATCTCACATCGTTCGGGCGAGACAGAAGATGCTTTTATCGCAGATCTTGCAGTGGCGACAGGAGCCGGGCAGATCAAGACAGGAGCACCATGCCGCTCTGACCGGAATGCGAAATACAATCAGCTCATCCGGATCAGTGAATTGCTTGGAGAAGATGCTGTTTATGAAAATCCATTTCAAAAAGAGTGACGTCTGAATAAAAAATGCGGTGTACAGGATCCGATTCTGTCTGCACAGTGCCAAAAAAGCAGGGGGAATCGGATTTTTGCCCTGAAACTTATCCAAAAACGGTTGAAATCCAGAGGGCGGTATGGTACAATCTTATTACTGTCCACAGGTAATATTCCGCGAGGTGTTTTGCCATGAATATGGCAAAATCCCGAGACATACAGGGCAAAATGCCATCACCGAAGGTGATTTGAAATGCATTTTGACCAAGTTACTGTGAACGAAGTGAACAGTAACACAATATTTTGCAGTTGATTAGGAGGTGTAACCGAAGTGCAGATTTTGAGAACAATACTGACTATTATTTTTGCTATAGATTGTATTGCGCTGACTGTTGTTGTTCTGATGCAGGAAGGCAAGCAGCAGGGCCTGGGTGGAACGATTTCAGGTGCCTCAGATACATACTGGGGAAGAAACAAGGGACGTTCTATGGAAGGTGGCCTTGTAAGAGCAACTACGATCATGGCAGTGTTATTTTTTATACTGGCAGCTGTTTTAAATATGAATTTTTAGTCAAAGGAAACACTCTTGTATAAATTGCAAGAGTGCTTTTTTTACGTTGGATATCAATAAAGGAGAGCTTTAGGTGAGCAGAAAGAAAAACTGGGAAAAGAAAAAGAAATTTTCCAAGGGCAAACAGATAAAGAAAGATAAATTTAAATTAAAGAAAAGAGATCTCCGGGAGTTTGAGAAACAGGGCCTGATCAAAGAGGGTACCTTCATAGGCAACCAGAAGGGCTTTGGATTTGTGGAACTTGAGGACGAGGAAGATGATATCTTTATTCCGGCAAATTCTGTAGGAACTGCCATGCATCAGGACAAGGTGAGAGTCCTTGTGAAGAAGAAGTCCGGCAGCGGAAAGCGTCAGGAGGGCACGGTTGTCGAAATCCTTGAGCGTGGGACCACGGAGGTTGTGGGTACTTTTCAGAGAGAACGTGATTATGGATTTGTACTTTGTGACAATCAGAAGTATGCAAAGGATATCTATATCGCAGCTAAGAATTCCAAGGGAGTCCGCGATGGCGACAAGGTCGTGGCAGAGATCATTGATTATGGCGATGAGAGACATAAGCCGGAAGGCAGGATCAAGGAGGATATGGGAAACATAAATGCACCTGGAACGGATATCCTGGCGATCGTGAAGAGTTTCAATATCCCGTCAGAGTTCCCGCCGAAGGTCATCACACAGGCAGGACGTGTTCCGGATCATGTGCTTGATGCCGACAGAGATGGCAGGATGGACCTCACACATCTTCAGACCGTGACGATCGACGGAGAGGATGCCAAGGACCTCGATGATGCGATCTCTCTTACAAAAGAAGGCGATATCTATCATCTTGGTGTGCATATCGCAGATGTGAGCAACTATGTTCAGGGAGGCAGCGCACTGGACAAAGAAGCACTAAAGAGAGGAACCAGTGTGTACCTTGCAGACCGTGTGATCCCGATGCTTCCGGAGCGGCTTTCAAATGGAATCTGTTCACTGAACCAGGGAGAGGATCGACTGACTTTAAGCTGTCTTATGGATATTGACAAGAACGGCCAGGTGATCGACCACAAGATCGCAGAGACGATCATCCGCGTGGATCGAAGAATGAGTTATACGCAGGTACGCTGCATCCTGGAAGACGGCGATACTGAGACAAGCCTTGAGTATGCGGATTTTGTGCCAATGTTTTTCCTGATGAAAGAACTTTCAGAGCTTCTTCGGAGCCGCAGGCACCACAGAGGATCGATCGACTTTGATTTTCCGGAGAGCAAGATCACCCTCAACGGCGCGGGAAGAGCGATCGATGTGCAGGCTTATGAGGCGAATGTGGCGACAGAGATCATTGAGGATTTCATGCTGATGGCAAATGAGACCGTTGCAAAGGAGTACTGTCAGGGTGAGTATCCGTTTGTATACCGTACTCACGAGACCCCGGATCCGGAACGTGTGGAGAGTCTTCTGACGCTTCTTCGAAACCAGGGGATCTCTGTGCAGAAGGCCGGTGAGGAGATCACCCCGAAGGAGATCCAGGAGATCATCGAAAGTATCCAGGGACTGCCGAATGAGACAATGATCAGCCGTCTGACCCTGCGTACGATGAAGCAGGCAAAATATACGACACAGTGCAGCGGTCACTTTGGTCTTGCAGCGAAATATTACTGTCATTTTACTTCTCCGATCAGGAGATATCCAGATTTACAGATCCACCGTATCATTCGTGATAATATAAGGGGGAGACTTCAGAGAGAAGGAAAGACAGAGCATTACAGAGAGATCCTCGAACATGTTGCACAGCAGTCCAGTGCATGTGAGAGAAGGGCACAGGAAGCAGAGAGAGAGTCAGACCGCTTAAAGAAAGCTGAATACATGTCTTATCATCTCGGTGAAGAATTTGAGGGCATCATTTCAGGCGTGACTGCTTATGGATTCTATGTGGAACTTCCGAATACCGTCGAGGGACTTGTTCATGTGACGAGCCTTCGGGACGATTATTATTCTTATAACGAAGAAACTTATGAGCTGAGCGGCGAACTGAGCCACAAAGTCTACCATCTCGGACAGAAAGTAAGAGTCAGGGTGGCAGATGCGGATGCTCTGAAGAGAACGGTAGATTTTACCGTTGTTGAGTAAAGGAGGGAATTTTATGGCGAAAGCAACAGGGATCAAACTGATCGCCAACAACAAAAAAGCCTTTCATGATTATTTTATAGAGGACACTTATGAAGCCGGTATTTCTCTGGCAGGAACAGAGGTAAAGTCCCTTCGTATGGGCAAGTGCAGTGTCAAGGAATCTTTTATCCGTGTAGAAAAAGGCGAAGTATATATCTATGGAATGCACATCAGCCCCTATGAGAAGGGAAATATCTTTAACAAGGATCCTCTGCGTGTCAGGAAGCTTCTTCTTCACAGACATGAGATCAACAAGATCGAGGGCAAACTTCAGGAAAAAGGTCTCACGCTGGTTCCTCTCAAGGTGTATTTCAAGGGCAGTCTGGTAAAGGTTGAAGTTGGTGTGGCGCGAGGCAAGAAGCTCTATGACAAGAGACAGGATATTGCAAAGAAAGACCAGCGAAGAGAAGCTGAGAGAGAGTTTAAGGTTAAAAATCTGTAACTTTAAAAATTGTATGAATTTTGGGACATTTAGTTGACAAGAATCTGAGACTCTGTATAATTAAGTTAAATAATAATGACATCATAGGACTATTACGTAATAGGAAACAGGAGGGAATAGATATGCTTAAAAAACGTTATTTGGCCATTGCAGGGCTTGCTGTGCTGGCAATAGCTGCATCAGGCTGTGGCAAGAAGAATACAAAGGAACAGACACCAGTCCAGGTAACGCCTACTGAAACTCCTCAGGCGACGCCTACGGTTACGATAGAACTTGTAAATATGGAAGAGACAACGGAGAAAAATGTAATCGGTGAAAAGACAGCAACAGCTTCCAAGGTTGCTATTGTAAACCGCACCGGTTCAGAGATTGCATCTATCTATATCAGAGAGACACCATCTGATGATGCAGATGAGGACACTGCTGACGAATGGGGTGATGATCTTGTAAATGGTATGTTCACTCTTAAGAATGGAGAGAATGCAGTTTATTATTATGAGAAGCCATCTTCTTCAGGAAGCACATACGATATTCGTATCGCCTACACAGATGAAGATGCAAACGAATGTTTCTTCAGAAAACTGCCACTGGCATCTATGAAGCAGATTACTCTTCGAATGGACGGAGAGGGAGAAGATTCTATTCCTTATGCAACGTATTTTACAACAACTGGAAGTAAAGAAGTATCTACTCTGAATGAAGTGAAGAAGAGACTTGGTCTTGACACCGACAGCGAAGAAGATGTGACACCGACTCCGGATCCATCTGATTCAGCCGATCCGACGCAGGCACCGGATGATTCTGATAACACAGCCGATCCGACACAGGCACCAGATCCGGATGATAACAACAATAACAGTAATAACGGTGACGACGGAGATAATACAAGTCCGACAGATTCTACGATTCGGACAGCAGAGGGATATATTGGCAGATCATTGGATGATCTGGTTTCAGCGATTGGCGATTCCAATTCATCAGAATATGACGAAGACCCGGATAATGGCACAAGCGGTTATTATTATTACGGAAACTTCACGGTTTCAACAACTGTAGATGCCGATGGAAACGAAGTTGTTACAGGCGTATGGTAAGAATACTGATGCAGATGCATCGGAGGAAAGGATAAATAACTATGAAGAGGATTTTACTGAAATTAAGTGGAGAGGCTCTGGCAGGAGCAGAGAAGAAAGGATTTGATGAGGCTACAGTCATCGCTGTTGCAAAGCAGATCCGCACAATTGTAGAAGAGGGAACTCAGGTAGGTATTGTGATCGGAGGAGGAAACTTCTGGAGAGGACGTACCAGTGAGACCATCGACCGCAATAAGGCAGATCAGATCGGTATGCTGGCTACAGTCATGAACTGCATCTATGTATCTGATATCTGCAGATATCTGGGACTTCGCACAGAGATTTTTACACCGTTCGCATGCGGCGCATTTACAAGCCTCTATTCCAAAGATGCAGTAGAGGAAGGCTTTGCACAGGGCAAGGTTCTGTTCTTCGCAGGCGGTACAGGCCATCCGTATTTCTCTACAGATACAGCAACCGTACTTCGCGCTGTTGAGATCGAGGCAGAGGCGATCCTTCTTGCCAAAGCCGTAGATGGAATCTATGACAGCGATCCGAAGGTTAACCCGAACGCTGTGAAATACGATGAGATCAGCATTCAGGAAGTCGTTGACAAGAAACTGGCAGCTATGGACCTTACAGCATCTATCATGTGCCTGGAGCAAAAAATGCCAATGCTTGTTTTTGGCCTTGAGGAAGAGAACAGCATCATCAATACAGTTCATGGTAAATTCAACGGAACCAAGGTAACTGTATAAAATAAATTACAAGAGGGAGATTTGACAAATGGATGAAAGAGTTCAGAAATATGAGCAGAAAATGACCAAGACACTGAAAGGCTTCGAGGAGGAACTGACAACGATCCGTGCAGGACGTGCAAACCCGCATATTCTTGACAAGATCACCGTAGATTATTATGGAAGCCCGACACCGCTTCAGCAGGTGGCAAACATCACAGTGCCGGAGGCACGTATGATCCAGATCCAGCCATGGGAAGCAAGCCTGATCAAAGGAATCGAGAAAGCAATCCTTACATCTGATCTGGGACTGAACCCGAACAACGATGGTAAACTGATCCGTCTGGTACTTCCGGAGCTCACAGAGGAGCGTCGTAAAGAGCTGGTAAAGGATGTCAAGAAGAAAGGTGAGGCTGCCAAAGTTGCTGTCCGCAATGTCCGCCGTGATGCAAACGATGCATTCAAGAAACTTGGCAAGCAGGACGTTTCCGAGGATGAGATCAAAGACCTTGAGGATGCTGTACAGAAACTGACAGATAAATTTGTCAAAAAGATCGATGAAGCAGTAGATACCAAAGCAAAAGAAATCCTGACTGTATAATCCCGGTCAGGTGGGGAATGAGGAGAGGGAGAGCCGGAAACAGGCTCTCTTTCTGTTGCATAAAAAGAAATAAGAGGAGAAACATATGAGAGTACCAAATCATATAGCTATCATTCTTGACGGAAACGGCAGATGGGCGAAGGCAAAGGGGATGCCGAGAGGATACGGACATATCAAGGGATGTGCGAATCTGGAGACGATCTGTGATGATATCAAGGATCTTGGCGTAAAATACCTGACGGTCTATGCTTTTTCGACAGAGAACTGGAAACGATCCAGAGAAGAAGTAGAGGGCTTGATGAAGCTGTTCCGAAGCTATCTCAAAAAATGCATGAAAAGCGCAGAGAAAAACCATATGCGTGTCAAGGTCATCGGTGATCCATCCGCGTTTGCACCGGATATTCAGGAGAAGATCCGCCAGCTTGAGGAGTTTTCCAAGGATTACGATGAGCTTTATTTCCAGATTGCACTGAATTATGGAAGCCGTGACGAAATCGTGCGAGGTGTGCGTAAACTGGCTCAGGATGTGGCAGACGGCAAACTGGTTCCGGATGCGATCGATGAGTCATGCTTTGAGAATTATCTGGATACTGCCGGAGTTCCGGATCCGGATCTTATGATCCGCACAAGTGGAGAATTAAGACTTTCCAACTTTCTTATGTGGCAGCTGGCTTATACAGAATTTTATTTCACAGATGTTCCGTGGCCAGATTTCCATAAGGAAGAATTAATTAAGGCAATTGAGAAATATAATGAGAGAGACCGCAGATATGGCGGGGTCAAGGAGGAGTAAATAAAGATGTTTAAGACACGATTGATCAGTGGTATCTTTCTGGTGATTGCAGCACTTCTGACGATCATCAGTGGAGGATATGTACTTTTTGTAACTTTGCTCTGTGTTTCTCTTCTTGGAATCCAGGAACTTTATAAGGCAATGGGTGTCCATAAGGATGGCGTAGGACTTCTGGAACTCGCAGGATATCTGGGGACGATCCTGTATTATGCTTCTCTGCTCCTTGGATTTGAGAGATACGGAATGATGGCAGTCCTTCTGGGACTGGTGCTTCTGATGTTTGTATATGTGTTTACATATCCGAAATATGAAGCGGATCAGGTGATGTCAGCATTTTTTGGAATCGTTTATGTGGCAGTCATGCTTTCCTTTATTTTCCTTACGAGAAATCTTGAGGGAGGTAAATTCCTTGTATGGCTGATCTTCCTCTGCTCCTGGGGATGTGATACCTGTGCCTATTGCGTGGGAATGCTGATCGGCAAACACAAGATGGCACCTGTATTGAGCCCTAAGAAATCCGTCGAGGGAGCTGTCGGCGGTGTTGTGGGAGCAGCAGCACTTGGCGCGATCTATGCGGCTGTGACTCATGGACCGATAGTGGAATATGCAGTGATCTGTGCAGTCGGTGCACTGATCTCTATGGTAGGAGATCTTGCTGCATCTGCGATCAAGAGAAATCGCGGCATCAAGGATTACGGCAAGCTGATCCCGGGACATGGAGGCATCCTTGACCGTTTTGACAGTGTGATCTTTACTTCACCGATCATCTTTTATCTTGCGAAGATGATCCTTGGTTTATAAAATTCAGATGAATGGAGGAACTCTGTTTTTATGAAGAAAATTGCGATATTAGGTTCAACAGGTTCTATCGGAACACAGACACTGGATGTTGTGCGCGCAAACGGCGATATTGAAGTCCTTGGTATCAGCGCAGGACGGAATATTGCGAAGCTGGAAGAGCAGGTCAGGGAATTTTCTCCGCAGCTCGTGGCAGTCTGGGATGAAAATGCAGCCAGAGATCTGGCACAGAAGATCCAGGATACAGATACGAAGGTAGTGTCCGGTATGGACGGACTTTTGGAACTGGCAGCAATGCCGGAGACGGAAATCCTTGTTACCGCGATCGTGGGAATGCTTGGGATCCGTCCTACGATCGAGGCGATCCGTGCAGGTAAGGATATTGCGCTGGCAAACAAGGAAACTCTGGTAACTGCAGGACATCTGATCATGCCGATGGCAGAGGAATATGGTGTGAAGATCCTGCCAGTGGACAGTGAACACAGCGCGATCTTCCAGTCTCTGAACGGAGAACATAAGGAAGAAGTACATAAACTTCTGATCACAGCGTCCGGCGGACCTTTCCGTGGAAGAAAGAGAGCTGATCTGGAGCATGTGACCCTGGAGGATACCCTGAAACACCCGAACTGGGTAATGGGACAGAAGATCACTGTAGATTCCGCAACTCTTGTCAATAAAGGGCTTGAGGTCATGGAGGCGAAGTGGCTTTTTGGTATGGATCTGGATCATATCCAGGTTGTTGTACAGCCGCAGAGTGTGATCCATTCCATGGTAGAGTTCAAGGATGGAGGCATCATCGCCCAGCTTGGAACACCGGATATGCGCCTTCCGATCCAGTATGCGCTTTATTATCCTCATAGAAGATATCTTGCGGGAGACCGGCTTGATTTTGCGAAACTTGGACAGATCACATTTGAGGAACCGGATATGGAGACCTTCCTGGGACTTCCGATGGCAATCCAGGCATCCAGAGAGGGCGGTTCCATGCCGACCGTATTTAACGCGGCGAATGAACTGGCAGTAAAGAAATTCCTGCACCGTGAGATCCGGTTCCTGGATATTTATGATATTATCGGGCAGGCTATGGAAAGACATATAAAGATCGAGCATCCACAGCTTGAGGATATTCTGGCAGTAGAAAACGAGACTTATCAGTGGATTGAAAGCAGGTGGTAAATTGAAGATTCTGATTGCGATCATCATTTTCAGTGCAATCATTTTGATACATGAGCTGGGACATTTTCTCCTGGCGAAATTGAACGGGATCAGTGTGACGGAGTTTTCTCTTGGAATGGGACCGAGATTATTCAGTGTCCAGAAAGGAGAGACACGTTACTCTGTGAAATTACTTCCTCTTGGCGGTTCCTGTGCCATGGTTGGCGAGGATACGGCAGAGGAAGAACTTCCGGGATCTTTTAATGCGGCTCCGGTATGGGGCAGGATCTCTGTCGTGGCGGCAGGCCCGGTCTTTAACTTTATTCTGGCATTTATCCTGTCGGTGATCATTGTCGGTTTTGTCGGTTATGATCCGGCAGAGATTGTGGAAATACAGCAGGATTCTGCCGCGTCAGAGGCAGGACTTGAGGCAGGCGATGTGATCACGGAATACAATGGATACCATGTGGATCTGGCGAAGGATCTGTATGTGTACAGTTATCTGAACTCACTCAATGAGGGAGATACAGTTACACTTAAAGTACGCCGCGATGGCGAAACGAAGGAAATCCAGTATACACCGGATGTTTCGGTGAGATATCTTCTTGGATTTAACCGTTCGGATGCATCTTCGATGACAGTAGAATCTCTGATCGAGGGAATGCCTCTTGAAGCGGCGGGGCTTCAGCCGGGAGATACGATCACGGCGATCAACGGAACAGAGGTTGCGGATGGAGAAGCATATGATGCTTACCTTCAGGAGCACCCGCTTTCAGATGAGCCGGTGGAGATTACTTATGTGCGTGACGGACTGGATTATACGGCAACGATCACGCCGCAGGAATACCGCACACCGGTACTTGGATTTTCCTATAATCTGGGATATCAGAAGGCGAACGGGCTTGAAGTGCTGAAATATGGTACCCTGGAAGTGAAATATATGATCCGTACTACACTTCTGAGTCTGAAACAGCTTGTTACAGGCGGCCTCGGCTTTAAGGATCTGAGCGGCCCGGTGGGGGTTGTGGATGCGATCGGAACCACTTATGAGGAGAGCAAGAGCGAGGGCGCGCTGATGCTCTGGATGAATATGCTCAACATGGCGGTCCTTTTGTCGGCAAACCTTGGTGTAATGAACCTTCTGCCTCTTCCAGCACTTGACGGAGGAAGACTGGTATTTCTGATCGTAGAAGCAGTCCGCCGCAAACCGATCAACCGAGAGATCGAGGGTATGGTCCATTTTGCGGGGCTGATGCTTCTGATGGCACTGATGGTCGTGGTCATGTATAATGATATTATGAAGATTTTCTGATATAGTTACAGAAGTGGTATTGAGGTTATGAGAAATAAAATTTTGGCATCGCTCATGCTGGCAGGACTGTTCCTCGGCAGTGGTTTCTGTTATCCAGAAAGCATGACCCTGGCAGCAGAACAGCAGAAGAATACAGATTATACGAATGATGACCTGAATTATGAAACAGATACTCTCAAAGTAAATATAGAGCAGAAGGACACTGGTTATACGAAATACTGGGTAGCACATGTGCAGACATTCAGTACCGAACAGCTGAAATCTGCTCTATGTGGTGGAATTTATGGTAATCCGCGCAAGACAACTTCGGAGGAGCTTGCTGCACATGATGGTATCATTGGAATCAATGGCAGTGCGTTTTCCTATGGTTCGGGCGAACCTGCACCTGGCAAGACGATGATCAAGAAAGGCATAGTTTATAATGATGTCTATTCCAATGGAAATATCTTCTGCGTAACAGAAGACGGCGGGATGTTTACCGCTGCTGCGGGAATGACAACGAAGGATCTTCTGAACCGTGGTGTGCAGGATACATACTGTTTTGGACCGACGCTTGTGGAGAATGGTGAAGCAAGTGAGATTTCCGGACAGTTCCACCAGACTTCCAGATATCAGAGAGCAGCAGTCGGGATGGTAAATCCCGGCGACTATTATCTGGTGGTTGTAGATGGTAAGGGATACGGCGGTTCTCAGGGAATGACATATCAGGAACTGCAGCAGGTATTTACAGATCTTGGATGTGATTATGCATACAATCTTGACGGCGGAGGTTCCGCAACCCTGGTATTCAAAGGCAAAGTGCTGAATACCCTGACCGACAACGGCAAAGAAAGAGCTTGCGGAGATATCCTCTATTTTGTGGATGCGGGTAATGGCTCTGAGGGAAAAGACATTGTTGTACATGAGAATGAAGGAATGATAAGCTCATCGGGAGACTCTATATGGTAGTCTCCCGATTTTTGTGCTGTTTTACGCTCCTGTGGCATAAACTATCCTGAGAGCTTTTAGCAGGAGAAATGAATGAGATCTTATGGAGATATCCGGGCGCAGCAGGAGAACGTTGATGAGGGCGGGCTCAAAGTAACAGTGATGACGGCAGACGGGACACGACCGGTGGAGAATGCACTGGTCAGGATCTCGTATACCGGGGAGAGTGGTCAGACGATCGAGGAGGTCAGGACGGATTCGTCCGGGCAGACGCCGGTCCTGGAAGTAAAAACACCGCCGCTGGAGTACAGCATGGAGCCATCGGAGCAGCAGCCATATGCGGAATATACGGTCCAGGTGGAAGCGGAAGGGTTTGAGAATTCCGAGGTTGCCGGGACACAGGTGCTTCCGAGTGTCCTTGCCCAGCAGACGGTCAGCGTTAATTTTCAGGCAAATGCTTCGTTTGAGCGGCTTGTGATCGGACCTCATACTCTGTGGGGCGAATACCCGCCGAAGATCGAAGAAGCAGAAGTAAAGCCTGTGGATGAAAGCGGCGAGATCGTTCTGAGCCGCGTAGTGATCCCGGAATACATCGTTGTCCATGATGGTTCCGTGAACGATACGACAGCAAGGGACTATTATGTGCGTTACAAAGATTACATCAAAAATGTAGCGAGCAGCGAAATCTATGCGACCTGGCCGGACGATACGATCCGGGCAAATGTACTGGTGATCATGTCATTTACCCTGAACCGTGTCTATACCGAGTGGTACCGGAACAAAGGCAAAGACTTCACGATCACTTCATCCACAGCCTACGACCACAAATGGATCCCGGGAAGAAATATTTTTGACAGTATTTCCAGGATCGTGGATGAACTTTTTGAAAATTATCTGTCCAGACCGGATGTGAGACAGCCAATCCTGACCCAGTACTGTGACGGGCGTCAGGTGCAGTGCCGTAATCGCGGGTGGATGACGCAGTGGGGCAGCAAGGCTCTGGGAGACCAGGGATATTCGCCGATCGAAATCCTCAGATATTTCTATGGAAGTGATATATATATCAATGTTGCAGAAGAAGTATCAGGGATTCCGGCGTCCTGGCCGGGATATGATCTCAATATCGGGGCGACAGGCCCAAAAGTCCGCCAGATGCAGGAACAGTTAAATGTGATCGCCGGAGCATATCCGGCAGTGCCGAAAGTGGGCGTGGACGGAATCTATGGAGAGCAGACAAAAGCTTCTGTACAGAAATTCCAGAACGTTTTCGGGCTTCCTGAGACCGGTATCACCGATTATCCGACCTGGTATAAGATCCAGGAAATCTACGTTGCGGTCAGCAGGATTGCAGAATTGAATTAAATTTACAAAAAAACGAAAAAATTTCAAAAAAAGGCTTGACTTTGCCAATTGTTTCTGGTATTCTACTACATGTCGCGAGGGAAAAGCAAAAAGAATTCCCGAGGAAATGCGATATGCGGAAGTGTCGGAACTGGCAGACGAGCAAGACTAAGGATCTTGTAAGCATTGCGCTTGTGTGGGTTCAAGTCCCATCTTCCGCATGAAAGAGAGCCCTGTATCTACGAAGGTACAGGGCTTTTTGCTACCCGGAAATCCACTGAAAAAAGCGGAGAAAAAAATTGAAAAAATTAAAAAAAGGTATTGACTATATGGATAGCATTTGATATACTACCACTTGTCGCGAGGGAAGAGCAAAAGAATTCCCGAGGAAATGCGATATGCGGAAGTGTCGGAACTGGCAGACGAGCAAGACTAAGGATCTTGTGAGCATTGCGCTCGTGTGGGTTCAAGTCCCATCTTCCGCATGAAAGGTATTGACTTTTACATTACCTTTTGTTATATTAATATCTATCGCGAGGAAGCAATTGTTTCCAAGAAATGCGGTATGCGGAAGTGTCGGAACTGGCAGACGAGCAAGACTAAGGATCTTGTAAGCATTGCGCTTGTGTGGGTTCAAGTCCCATCTTCCGCATGAGAGAGAACTCCTGTTAAATCAGGAGTTTTTTTTATGCCATAGCAGATAACTCCATAATGTTCTGCCGATACAAAAAAAGAAATTTTTTTTGAAAAAAAGAGGAATTTGAAACATTATGTAGAATATAATTAATATAGGGTATTTTGTCGTTACTGTGAACCATAGTGTTTTTGCACCTGTGGAGGTAGTGCCTATGAATATACGGGAGAAGATGGAACAGCAGGAACTGGAACTTTTGAGTCCATATGCGGCGTGCAGCGTTCATTCCAGAGGCAGGGAACGCACCGAGGAGGAATGCGATGTCAGGACCGTTTATCAGAGAGACCGTGACCGGATTCTCCACAGCAAGGCATTTCGCAGACTGAAAGATAAGACACAGGTGTTTCTTGCACCGCACGGGGACCATTACAGGAACCGGCTCACGCATACACTTGAGGTATCGCAGATCGCACGCACGATAGCCAAGGCACTTCGCCTGAATGAAGATCTGGTGGAGGCGATCGCGCTCGGACATGATCTTGGACATACACCATTTGGGCATGCGGGGGAGCATGCGCTTGATGAGATCCATCCGGGTGGTTTTACTCATTACCGTCAGAGTATTCGTGTCGTGCAGATCCTGGAGAAGAACGGTGAGGGACTGAACCTTACATGGGAAGTGAGGGATGGCATTCTGAACCATCGGCTCAGCGGCAGTCCTGCGACACTGGAAGGACAGGTTGTCCGCTTTTCCGACAAAATAGCTTATATCCATCATGATATGGATGATGCACAGAGAGCAGGTATCCTGACAGAAGATGATATCCCTGTGACGCTTCGGATACTTCTGGGGTATACAACGAGGGAGAGACTGAATACTTTTGTGCATGATATCATAGAGAACAGCCTTGAGAGAGACCATATCTGTATGTCGGAGAGAATTTTCACGGCACTGATGGATCTTCGGACGATTATGTTCCAGAATGTATATACGCATCCGGAGGCAAAGAGAGAAGAACACAAAGCAGTCAGAATGCTTAAGAAACTATATGAATATTATATCGAGAACCCGGAACAGATGTCCAGGGAATATCAGGAACTCATGAAGCGAGGAGAGCCCGGATCCCAGGCGGTCTGTGATTACCTTTCTGGTATGACAGACCAGTATTCCATGGAGAAGTTCCGGCAGATATACATACCAAAGTCCTGGGAAGGCTATTAAGCAGCAGAGGAGGATGGGCAATGCGTTATTCGGACGATATCATTGAAGAAGTACGTCAGAAGAATGATATTGTAGATGTGGTATCCCAATATGTGAAATTAACCAGGAAGGGCAGTTCCTATTTTGGGTTATGTCCTTTCCACAATGAGAAGACACCTTCATTTTCCGTAACACCGGGGAAGCAGATGTATTATTGCTTTGGCTGCGGAGCCGGTGGGAATGTTTTTAATTTTATCATGGAATATGAGAACTATACGTTTGGTGAGGCTTTGAAACATCTGGCTGACCGTGCGGGAGTGGAACTTCCCCAGATCGAGTATTCCAAAGAAGTGAGAGAGAAGGCACAGGAGCGCGCAGAGCTTCTGGAGATCAACAAGCAGGCCGCGCAGTATTTCTACTATCAGCTCCGTACAGAGAAGGGCGCGCAGGGGTATCAGTACCTTACAGGGCGCGGACTCAGTGAGGAGACGATGCGTAAGTTCGGGCTTGGGTATTCGGACAAATTCGGCGGTGGACTGTATCAGTTCCTTAAGTCCAAGGGTTACGGTGATGACCGGCTTCGGGAATCCGGGCTTTTTAATGTGGACGAGCGTCATGGGATGTATGATAAGTTCTGGAACCGTGTGATCTTTCCGATCATGGATGTCAATAACCGTGTGATCGGTTTTGGCGGACGTGTGATGGGTGACGGCAAACCGAAGTATCTGAACTCCCCGGAGACCAAGATCTTTGACAAGAGCCGTAACCTGTACGGACTTAATGTCGCGAGGACAACGAGGAGGAAATATCTGATTCTTTGTGAAGGATACATGGATGTGATTTCCATGCACCAGGCAGGTTTTACGAATGCAGTGGCCTCGCTTGGAACGGCACTGACTTCCGGTCATGCCAGCCTTTTGAAGCGTTATACGCAGGAAGTCCTGCTTCTCTACGACAGTGATGAGGCAGGTGTCCGTGCGGCGCTCCGTGCGATCCCGATCCTGCGGGAAGCTGGCGTCAATTCCAGAGTTGTGAATCTGCGGCCATATAAGGATCCGGATGAATTTATCAAGAACCTTGGAGCGGAAGCTTTTGAGGAACGGCTTGAGCAGGCGTCGGACAGCTTTATGTTCCGGGTCAGTATTGCAGAGAGCGAGTTCCCGATGGAGGAGCCGCAGGGGCAGAACCGTTTCTTTGAACGTTGTGCAGAGATGCTTCTGGAACTGAAGGATGAACTGGAGCGGAACCTCTATATCGAGGCGATCGTTAAGAAGTACCGCGGTCAGTACGGTATCAGCGTGGAGGATCTCCGTAAGAGAGTCAATACACTGGCTCTTAAGGGCACACCGGCAGAACGCCGCATCCAGCCAAAGAAAAGTCAGAAAGGTGCACCTAAGAAAAAGAAGGACAGTGCTTCTGATCAGGCGCAGAAACTGATGCTGACCTGGATCGTCACCTATCCTAAGATCTTTGACAAAGTGGCACAGTATCTGACACCGGAGGACTTTGTGGTTCCCCTGTACAGGGAAGTAGCGCAGATGCTTTTTTCTCAGAGGGAAGAAGGCGAGGTAAATCCGGCCAGACTCCTGAACAGTTTCACAGACAGTGAAGAGCAGAGAGAAGTTGCATCGCTGTTTAATGCGACGATCCATCTGGAGACTCCCAAGGAGCAGGATCAGGCTTTTGCCGACACGCTTCTTCGGATCAAGACAGAGAGTCTTGCAGAAAGAAACCGCAACTGGAATCCCACGGATATGGCGGGACTTCAGGAAATCATCAAAGCAAAAAAAGAATTAGAGGAACTCGGCCGAAAACGCCGGGATCTGCATATTTCTTTTGAATAAGGATAAAATATAAACACTATATGGAGGGAATAAGCACCTATGGAAATGAATATGGGCAAATTCAGCGAAAAACTGGTTGAGCTTCTGGAGCTTGCAAAAAAGAAAAAGAACGTATTGGAATACCAGGAGATCAGTGATTTCTTCAAAGACCAGCCTCTTGAAGTTGAACAGATGGAAAAGGTATACGATTTCCTGGAAGCCAGCGGAGTCGATGTGCTCCGTATTTCAGGCAATGATGACAGCCTGATGCTGGACGATGATGCAGAGCTGGACAAGCTGGATGATGAGGAAGAGATCGAACTGGATAAGATCGATCTTTCTGTACCGGAAGGTGTCAGCATTGAAGACCCTGTCCGTATGTACCTCAAGGAAATCGGTAAAGTCAGCCTTCTTACAGCAGATGAGGAGATCGAGCTTGCAAAGCGTATGGAGCAGGGCGATGAGGATGCCAAGAAACGTCTGGCAGAAGCTAACCTTCGTCTTGTAGTCAGCATTGCAAAGCGTTATGTAGGACGTGGAATGCTGTTTCTGGATCTGATCCAGGAGGGAAACTTAGGTCTTATTAAAGCCGTTGAGAAATTCGATTACCGCAAGGGATATAAATTCAGTACTTATGCAACATGGTGGATCCGTCAGGCGATCACAAGAGCGATCGCTGACCAGGCAAGAACGATCCGTATCCCTGTGCATATGGTAGAAACTATCAACAAGCTGATCCGCGTTTCCCGTCAGTTACTCCAGGAGTTAGGCCGTGAACCTACCCCGGAAGAAATCGCAGAAGAGATGGATATGAATGTTGACAGAGTACGTGAGATCCTCAAGATCTCTCAGGAACCGGTATCTCTGGAAACTCCGATCGGTGAGGAGGAGGACAGCCACCTTGGAGATTTCATCCAGGATGACAACGTGCCGGTACCGGCAGATGCAGCAGCATTTACTCTTCTCAAGGAACAGCTGATCGAAGTTCTCGGAACTCTTACCGAGAGAGAACAGAAAGTCCTGAGACTGCGTTTCGGACTGGACGATGGACGTGCACGTACCCTTGAGGAAGTTGGTAAGGAATTCAACGTTACAAGAGAGCGTATCCGTCAGATCGAAGCCAAAGCACTGCGTAAACTGCGTCATCCGAGCCGCAGCCGCAAACTGAAGGATTATCTGGACTGATGGGCGCATCTGTACAGATTTCCAGGAGACTTGGCGCGATCGCCGATCTGGTGACACAAGGAAACCGGCTGGTAGATGTGGGATGTGATCATGGATATCTGCCGGTATACCTGAAACTTGAGAACAGGATTCCAAGCGCGATCGCAACAGATGTTGCGGAGGGACCGTTGTCTCGTGCGCACGAGCATATTGAACAGTACGGACTGGGCTCTTACATAGAGACAAGACGCTGTGACGGACTTGCCGATATCGGACATGGCGAGGGAGATACCCTTGTCATTGCCGGCATGGGCGGTCCTCTGATGGAGCGTATCCTTAACGATGGCAGAAGCGTCTGGGATGATTTTCAGGAAATGATCCTTCAGCCGCAGTCAGATATTCCACATTTCAGGCATTTTCTTCTGGAGAATGGATTCCATATCATAGAAGAAGAGATGATCCTTGAGGACGGTAAGTTTTATCCGATCATGAAGGTGAAACGAAATACGGAAACGGAGCTTGAGGTGTGGAGCGCGCAGGAGGAAATGTTTGGAAAAATCCTTCTTGAGAGAAAGCATCCGGTTCTTGAGAAATTCCTGGAAAGAGAGCTCAGGATCCATGAGGAGATCCTCGAGAAGCTCAAAGAAGCTTCCGGGGAGAGCGCAGTAAACCGCAAAAAAGAAGTTGAGGAGGAGCGGCAGCTTATCCTGGCTGCCCTGGATCGATATGAAAGTAAAGGAACTGACAGCGTGGCTGGAGAATAAATATCCGGTTAAGGCAGCAGAACACTGGGATAATGTAGGACTTCTGGTTGGTGATGATGAGGCAGAAGTTTCTCATATCTTTCTTGCGCTGGATCTGACAGAGGAAACTCTGGAAGAAGCGATCCAGGCAGGCGCAGACATGATCATCACACATCATCCGATGATCTTCAGTGGGATCAAAAAGATCAACAACCATGATTTTACCGGAAGGAAGATCATGTGCCTGATCAGAAATAATATTTCTTATTATGCCATGCACACCAATTATGATGTCTTTGGAATGGCAGACTTAAGTGCGGATTATCTGAAACTTGAGGAGAGAAAAGTCCTTTCTGTGACAGAAGAGACGAAGGAAGGCTGTGAGGGATTTGGCCGTGTCGGCATGCTTCCGAAGCAGATGAGCCTCAGAGAATGTGGAGAATTTGTAAAGGCTGCACTTTCTCTGAATGATGTCAAGATTTATGGAGATCTTGAGCAGTCGGTGCACAGAGCTGCGATCTGTACAGGAAGCGGCAAGAGCATGATCTCAGATGTACTTGCCAAAGGTGCGGATGTGTATGTCACCGGTGATATTGACCATCATACAGGAATTGATGCAGTGGCAGCAGGACTGGCGGTCATCGATGCCGGTCACTACGGCACAGAATATATTTTTATGGATGCCATGAAAAAGAAGCTCGGCGAAAACTTCCCGGAACTTCCGATCACATGTGCAAAAGTAAAAAGCCCGTATACGATATTGTAGATATCGAACTATAACTATAAAAACGGGAGGGTTTTTATGGAGAATATGGCAAAAGTAACGATCAATGGCGAAACGAAAGAATATCCCTGTGGAACTTCCTACAGGGATATTGTCAATGAATACCAGAAAGATACAGAGGCTCCGATCATACTGGTCACGGTGGATGGGAGACTTCGGGAGCTTCATAAGAGGGTCAAGGGTGACTGCCAGGTAGAGTTTGTCACTACCAGAGACCATATTGGCTTTTCTACGTACAAGAGAAGCGCCTGCCTTGTACTGCTCAAAGCAATCTACGATGTGGCAGGCAAGGACGCGGTCGAGAAGGTGGAGATCCATTATTCCGTTGGCTCCGGCTATTATTTTACAATGACTGGATTTGCAGGATTGGATCAGGACTTTCTGGATCAGGTCAGAACACAGATGCATGAGATCGTAGATGCAAAAGTGCAGATCTGCAAGCGTTCCGTCAATACAGATGAGGCGATCGCACTGTTTCACCATCATCACATGTATGACAAGGAGAAGCTGTTCCGGTACCGCCGTGTTTCCAAGGTGAATATCTATAATATTGGAAACTATGAGGATTATTTCTATGGATATATGGCAGATCATACCGGCTATGTGAAATATTTTGACCTCAAGCTTTATGATGAGGGCTTTGTCCTGGAACTGCCGGAGCGTAAGGCTCCATCCGTGATTCCACCGTTTGCTCCGGAGGAAAAAATCTTCCAGGTACAGAAGGAATCCCAGGAATGGGCAGAGAAGATGGATATTTCCTATGTCGGCGATCTGAATGACCGCATTACCAGTGAGGGCGTACGGAACATCCTTCTGGTGCAGGAAGCACTCCAGGAAGCTAAGATCTCCAGGATCGCACAGCAGATCGTGGAGGACGGCAGCAAAAAATTCATTATGATCGCAGGCCCGTCTTCTTCCGGAAAGACCAGTTTTTCCCATCGCTTGTCGATCCAGCTCACAGCACATGGCATGAAGCCACATCCGATCGCTGTAGACAACTATTTCAAAAACAGAGAAGATACACCGCTGGATGAATACGGTGAGAGAAATTATGAATGCCTGGAAGCACTGGACGTGGAGAAATTCAACGAAGATATGCTGGCACTTCTTCGTGGAGAACGCATCGAACTGCCGGTATTTAACTTTGTGACAGGCCACAGGGAATACCGGGGAGATTTCCTTAAGCTTGGGAAAGAGGATGTCCTCGTTATCGAGGGAATCCATGGACTTAATGACAAACTGAGTCATTCCCTCCCGAAAGAAAGTAAATTCAAGATCTATATCAGTGCGCTGACACAGCTGAATATCGACAAACACAACCGTATCCCGACCACGGATGGCAGACTGATCCGAAGGATTGTGCGTGATGCGAGAACGCGTGGAACGAGTGCAAAGGACACGATCGCCAGATGGCCGTCGGTAAGAAGAGGAGAGGAAGCAAACATCTTCCCGTATCAGGAAGAGGCAGATGTGATGTTCAACTCCGCACTTGTCTATGAACTGGCCTGCCTGAAGCTTTATGCAGAGCCGCTTCTGTTCGGGATCGGCAAGGACGAGCCGGAATATATCGAGGCGAAGCGCCTTCTGAAATTCTTTGACTATTTTGTCGCCGTGCCAAGCGACGATATCCCACGGAACTCTCTTCTCAGGGAGTTTGTAGGGGGAAGCTGTTTTGATGTGTGACCTTGTGAAATAAATTTGTACTTTACTTAAAGGCAGATTCGTGTTAGAATAGCATTCGTGCGAGCAGGCCAGGTGATCGCGGCTGTACAGACGAAAGGGTACAGACGAGGAAAGTCCGGGCTTCACAGGGCAGGATGCCGGATAACGTCCGGTGGAGGTGACTCCCAGACCAGTGCAACAGAAATAAACCGCCTCCTTTGGAGGTAAGGGTGGAAAGGCAGTGTAAGAGACTACCGCCGTTGTGGTAACAGAACGGGCACATGTAAACTCCATTCGAAGCAAGACCGAAAAGAAAGCAATACGGCTGCCCGTCGTGCTTTCAGGTGGGTCGCTCGAGCCAGCTGGCAACGGCTGGCCTAGACAGATGATCACTCAACGACATAACCCGGCTTATCGGTCTGCTCGCACAAAAAAAGAAACGCTCATTTCGAAGCGTTTCTTTTTTTTGTTCTGAAACAGGATTATTTATTGCGTTTACCGCGATATTTCTCCTCACAATACTTACATCTGTAAACTTCCTTCTCCGGGTCAGCGAGGATGAATACGTGATCCAGGCCCTGCTCGATGGAAGTGATGCAGCGTGGGTTCTTACATTTGATGACGTTTGTGATCTGTTTTGGAAGTTTCAGGATCCTTTTCTCAACGATCTTCTCGTCTTTGATGATGTTGACGGTGATGTTGTGATCGATGAAACCGAGGATGTCCAGGTCGAGGTTCTCGATAGGGCATTCTACCTTGATGATGTCCTTGACACCCATTTTGTTGCTCTTGGCATTCTTGATGATGGCAACGGTGCAGTCAAGTTTGTCGAGTTTCAGGTCATGATAAATAGTCATGGCTTTGCCGGCCTTGATATGGTCAAGTACGAAACCTTCGTGAAGTGCTCCAACGTTTAACATTATACTTCCACCTCCAGTAATCTAAGAATCAGTGCCATACGGACATAGACACCATACTGTGCCTGCTTGAAGTATGCGGCACGCGGATCATCATCTACTTCAACAGCGATCTCGTTTACACGCGGAAGCGGATGAAGAATGTACATATCCTTTGGAGCCAGTTCCATTTTCTGTTTGTCGAGGATGTAGAAATCCTTCATGCGTACGTAATCTTCTTCGTTGAAGAAACGTTCTTTCTGTACACGTGTCATGTAGAGGATGTCAAGCTTCGGAAGTGCATCTTCCAGACGCTCTACTTCTTCGAATTCTACGTTATTCTTCTCAAGGATATCTTCACGGATGTAGCTTGGTACACGAAGTTCTTCCGGTGAGATCAGAACGAATTTCACATTGGAATAACGAAGTACCAGCGCCTCGATCAGAGAATGAACGGTACGGCCGAATTTCAGGTCGCCACACAGACCGATCGTAAGGTTGTCAAGTCTTCCCTTGAGGGAACGGATAGTAAGAAGATCAGTGAGGGTCTGAGTAGGATGCTGATGACCACCGTCACCGGCGTTGATAACAGGAATAGAAGAAGCCATAGAAGCTACGAGCGGAGCGCCTTCTTTCGGATGACGCATAGCACAGATATCTGCATAACAGGAAACAACACGAATCGTATCGGCAACACTTTCGCCTTTGGAAGCGGAACTGGAACCGGCAGAAGAGAAACCTAAAACCTTGCCGCCAAGATTCATCATGGCTGCTTCAAAACTTAAACGTGTACGTGTACTTGGTTCATAAAAACAGGTGGCAAGTCGCTTATCATCGCAGACATGCGCATACTTTGATGGATTTTTTTCAATGTCGCTGGCAAGAGTCAGAAGATCGTCAAGTTCTTCTTTGGAAAGATCCAGCGGGCTCATTAAATGTCTCATAAGAAACCTCCCTTATTGATGTTGCGAAAATTCAATAAAATTCTCTCTTGCACAATCATATACTACAAGAATCGATTTTTCAAGCAGATTTCGTAAGTATTTTTTCAAAAATCAATCCTGCGGCAAACCAGAGAGGAGCATAGTCGAGCCGGATGATTCCTCTGTACTGAAAACGGGCAGCGGAGTAATCCCATGGACAGATGCCGATTTCTTTGAGAAAACTGCCGCTTATGAATTCGACCATATAAAATCCCAGCATATAGAGAAGTCCGCGGCAGACGAAAGACAGGGAGGAGATCCGTGCATACAAAGGAGCGATGATGGCAGCACAGCCGTAGATCGGGAACATGAGAAGCGAACTTTTGCCTGTCATTGTCCACTGGCCGGACAAAAGGGAGTGAAGCCCGGTCCAGAAAACCTCCATGCACCATCCGATCGAGCCGCAGAGAAAAAAGTTTGTCAGATTCTGGTTCATAGCGGTTCCTCCTGAAGTAAAAAAGATTTGATCAAAACCAATATTAACGATGCGTTAATTAGTATGGCTGGTCTTGAAAAAAAGATACACAGATGTTATATTTATACAAATAACACATTTAAGAAACAGGAGCATACAACATGGATTATCAGCAAAGCAGGGCATACATCAGAGACGCAGAGCAGTACGCGGGCGGTGCCCTGGATCTTACCAATATAAAGGAAATTATGAAGCGCCTTGGCAATCCCCAGGATCAGCTTAAATATGTTCATGTAGCAGGAACCAACGGCAAGGGATCCGTGATCGCGTATTTATATACGACACTGACCAATGCCGGATATCACGTTGGACGGTATATTTCCCCATCCGTATATTCTTACAGAGAAAAGATCGAGGTGGAAGGAACACCGATCAGCAGAGAGCAGTTTGCGAAACATACGACCAGGGTTGCTGCAGTGATCGAAGAAATGACCGCAGAAGGTCTTGCACATCCCACCCCATTTGAAATCGAAACGGCGGTGGCATTTTTATTTTTTGCAGAAGAAAAATGTGATCCGGTCATCCTGGAAGTAGGCATGGGCGGTATCACAGATGCGACAAACCTGATCCGCACGACAGAACTTGCCGTTCTCGTACCGATCAGCATGGATCATCAGTCCTTCCTTGGCAACACGATCGCAGAGATCGCGGAGAAAAAAGCCGGCATCATCAAACCAGGCTGCAGCGTGGCAACGATCGGACAGGAACCGGAGGCACTGAAGGTCATAGAGAACGTAAGTCATGAGGCAGGGACAGACCTCTGTGCGGCAGATATTTCCCAGGCAGAAGTGCTGGAAGCAGATTTTACCGGACAGCGTTTCCTCTACAAAGGAGAGGAATACACGCTTTCACTTGCCGGTTCCTACCAGACAGAGAATGCAGTCCTTGCACTGGAAGCCTTACGCATCCTGGATGAGAGAGGCTATCATACCACGACAGAGCAGCGCAGGGAAGGACTTAAGGCAACCCACTGGAACGGAAGACTGACCATCATCCACAGAGATCCGCTGTTTATCGTGGACGGAGCACACAATCCGGCTGCGGCAGATATGCTCGAGGATTCTGTACGGAAATATTTCAAAGACCGCAGGATGTTTTTTATCATGGGTGTTTTCCGGGACAAGGATTATCCATATATTATCCGGAAACTCTGCCCTTATGCAGAACAGATCATTGCGATCGAGACACCGGATAACCCGAGGGCACTCCCGGCGGAGGAACTTGCCGAAGCGATCCGTCCATGCAACCCACATGTCCACGCGGAGAAAAATATCGCAAAAGCGGTCGAGGAACTGTTTGAGATGGCAGGGAAGGACGATGTGATCCTGTCCTTTGGCTCACTGTCCTTTATCGGGGACATCACCCGGATCGTAAATACAAGAAAAGAGGTGTCCGGATCACCGGCATCGGAAGGGAATAACGAATGATAGATTTACAGGAATGCCGCAAGGAGATCGATGTCATCGACAAAGAGATCTTACGGTTATTTGAAAAACGAATGAAAGTCTGCGAGGATGTTGCAGAATACAAGATACACACAGGAAAGCAGGTACTTGACCCGAAGAGAGAACAGGACAAACTGGATGTTCTCAAGAATCAGGCACATGGAAGCTTCAACAGCCTTGGTGCGCAGGAGCTTTTTCAGCAGATCATGGCGATCAGCCGCAAACGCCAGTACCAGCTTCTGACCAAGAATGGTGTCGGAACAGAGCGAAACTACAAGATGGTCGACGAACTTCCGCTCAAAGATGTAAACGTTGTTTTTCAGGGAGTTGAGGGCGCATACAGCTATGCGGCCATGAGAGCATATTTCCCGGAGGAGATCAACAGCTACCATGTCAAGACCTTCCGTGCAGCGATGGAGGAGGTTGCTTTTGGCAAGGCTGATTATGCAGTCCTTCCGATCGAGAATTCCACAGAGGGGATCGTGACGGATATTTATGATCTTTTGACAGAATATCAGCTTTATATCGTCGGGGAGCAGGGGGTCCGCGTACAGCACGTGCTTCTGGGACTTCCGGGCGTGACCGTGGACGAGATCGACACCGTCTATTCCCATCCACAGGCACTTGCACAGTGTAAACATTATCTCGAAGAACATCCGTCATGGAAAACCGTCAAGGCAGAGAACACAGCAGCTTCAGCCAAGAGGATCAAGGAAGAGCAGAAGAGAAACCAGGCGGCGATCGCAAGCCGTGCAGCAGGCGAGCTCTACGGACTTTCTATCCTTGCCGAAAACATCTGCCACAATGATCAGAATGTGACACGTTTCATCATTGTCAGCAGTAAACCGATCTATGAGAAAAATGCAGGAAAGATCAGCGTATGCTTCGAACTGCCGCATGCAAGCGGTACTCTGTATCACATGCTGTCACATTTTATCTACAACAGCCTGAGCATGACAAAGATCGAGTCCAGACCGATCCCGGGACAGAACTGGAAATACCGTTTCTTTGTAGATTTCGAAGGAAACCTGGAAGATCCGGCGGTCAAAAATGCACTTCGAGGTCTTGACGCAGAGGCGATCGGGGTACGTGTACTTGGAAATTACGGACAGCAGGAGGAAATATAAAAATGACCAGAGTAAAAGAATGCGTATTATACAGAGGATTTGAACATGGAGAGATCCTTGACAAGATGACAGCACTTATGGATGCCTGTGAGAAGTCAGCCGTAAACGCAAAAGAAATGGAAGAAGATTTCTATGAATGTGTCAACGGTCTGATCGAGACAGCAGGTTCCTATGGATTTGCAGGAAACCTGTGGCACAATTATCTGACTCTGCTTCTTGTGAACAACGAGAATGCATTCAGCACCGCGAGCGAGATCCGTGGACATATCGACGGAAGCATCAATGAGCTGGCACTCCATGATTTTGCAATCTTCAAGGAACTGTATGATTTTGACCTGAATCTTCTGGACAAAGTATTCCATACTTCCTGCTGCGGTATCCTCTGCGACTATCAGGCACCGAAGGACAGTGGAAAGATGTTCAACAAACGTATCCGCGACCGTATCTGCGAGATGAGCCGCACACTGGCAGCAGCCAAGGATACAAAGGAATTCATGGAAGATATGGTCCAGTTCTATAAGGATTTCGGCGTAGGCAAGCTGGGACTTCATAAGGCTTTCCGTATCGAGAAAGACGAGAATGGAAAAGCACAGATCGTTCCGATCACAAGGATCGCACATGTACGTCTGGATGACCTGGTAGGCTATGAGATCCCGAAACAGAAACTGATCGAAAACACAGAAGCATTTGTCCGAGGCAGAAAAGCAAACAACTGTCTGCTGTTCGGTGATGCAGGTACAGGTAAATCCTCCAGTATCAAGGGAATCCTGAACCAGTATTATGATGAGGGACTTCGTATCATTGAAGCTTACAAGCATCAGTTCCAGGATCTGAACGAGATCATTGCTCAGATCAAGGACCGCAATTACAAGTTTATCATCTACATGGATGACCTTTCCTTCGAAGAATTTGAAATTGAATACAAATATCTGAAAGCTGTGATCGAAGGTGGTCTGGAGCGTAAACCGGACAATATTCTGATCTATGCGACCAGCAACCGTCGTCACCTTGTCCGCGAAAGAGCAGGGGACAAACTGGAAGTTGGAGATAGTGACGATATCCACTCCTCTGATACCGTACAGGAAAAACTTTCTCTGGTATATCGTTTTGGCGTTCGTATCTACTTCGGCGCACCGGACCGCAAGGAATTCCACACGATCGTCAAGACACTGGCAGCCCGTCATGGCATCCAGATGCCGGAAGACCAGCTCCTTGCGGAAGCTGGCAAATGGGAGATCTCTCATGGAGGACTTACCGGAAGAACTGCACAGCAGTTTATTGATCACCTTCTCGGAAAAGAGGAAAACTAATAGATAAGCAGGAAGGGGTATGGGATATGGCAATTACAACATTTGCAGCGATTGATATCGGTTCTTATGAGATCAGCATGAAGATCTTTGAGTTTTCCAAAAAGATCGGATTCCGTCAGCTGAACGATGTAAGATACCGCCTGGAGATCGGAAAGGGAGCCTATTCATCGGGAAGACTGGAACCTGAGATCGTGGATGCGATCTGTGGGATCTTGAAGGATTTTGACAAGATGATGAAGGAATTCGGAGTTTCCGATTATCGTGCCTGTGCGACCAGTGCATTCCGTGAGATGGTAAATCCGCTGATCGTTCAGGAACAGATCTACCGCCGTACAGGGATCCATGTAGAGATCCTCAGCAATGCCGAGCAGCATTTCCTGGGCTACAAATCGATCGCGGCAAAAGAATCCAGCTTCAAAAAGATGATCCAGAAGGGAACTGCGATCCTGGATGTCGGAGGCGGCGGGCTGCAGGTGTCTCTTTTTGACAAGGATGCACTTGTAACAACACAGAGCCTCAAGATGGGAAGCATGCGTATCCGTGAACGGCTCAAAGAACTTGAGAAGACCACGACGCATTACGACCAGCTGATCATGGAATTTATCCGAAATGACCTAACCGCTTTTCAGCGGCTGTATCTGAAAGACCGGGAGATCAAAAATGTGATCCTGATGGGGGATTTTCTTGCAGATACGATCTTTCAGGAGCATATCGGAGAACATATCCTCACAATGGAAGAGTTTGGGAAGCATTATGAGGAAACGGTATACAAGACAGAGCAGGCACTGGCAGATGAGATGGGGATCGATCTGGAGTATGCGTCCCTGATCGTTCCGACGATGGTCATCTGCAAAAACTTCATCGACATTTTCCAGGCAGAAGCAGTCTGGGTTCCGGGAGTTTCTCTTCTTGATGGAATTGCCTACGATTACGGAGAAAAGAAGAAGTTCATCAAGAGCGCCCACAATTTCGAAAATGACATTCTGGTTGCTTCCAGAAACATTGCCAAACGCTATTCCAGCGGCAAAAACCATATCCAGGGCACAACGGATATCGCACTGACGATCTTTGACAGCATGAAGAAAGTCCACGGTATGGGTGCAAGAGAACGTCTTCTTCTCCAGATCGCCGTACAGCTCCATGACTGCGGTAAATACATCAGCATGGGCGATGTGGCAGAGTGTTCTTACCGCATCATCATGGCGACCGAGATCATCGGACTTTCCACAGAAGAGCGAAGAGTCATTGCCAGCGCGGTACGTTATAATACGACAGAATTCGTTTATTATGGAAATTATGACGATGGTCCGGGACTCGACAAGGAACGTTATCTTCTGGTAGCGAAACTGACCGCGATCCTTCGCCTTGCGAATGCCATGGACCGCAGCCATTATCAGAAAGTGCAGGGGCTCAAGGCTGTGCTCAAAGACAGAGAACTGCAGCTTATGATCGACTCCAGCCGTGACATTTCTCTGGAACTTGGACTTCTCAAGGACAAAGTAGCGTTCTTTGAGGAAGTCTTTGGAATACATCTTGTGCTGAAACGCCGCCGCAGAGCGTAGAGGAGGAAAAATATGGATTTAAGTAAATTTGAAAAACCGGAATACTATGTAAACAGGGAATTAAGCTGGCTGAAATTCGATGAGAGAGTCTTGAGCGAAGCCAGGGATAAATCCCTCCCCCTGTTTGAAAGACTGAAATTCTTAAGCATCACCTCTTCAAACCTGGATGAGTTTTTTATGGTGCGTGTCGCATCCCTCAAGGATCAGGTGCATGCAGGTTACAAGAAAAAAGACATCGCAGGAATGACCTCCGAAGAACAGCTCCGTGAGATCAGCAAACAGACACATGAGCTGGTAAAAGTACAGTATAGCACCTTCAACCGTTCTGTCCTTCCGGCACTTGAGAAAGTGGGACTTCACCTGATTGCAGAGCATGAGGATCTGAACCAGAAACAGCAGGAATTTGTTGACCGGTATTTCGAGGACAATGTGTATCCGGTACTGACTCCGATGGCCATGGATTCTTCCAGACCATTTCCACTCATCCGCAATAAGACTCTGAATATCGGCGCACTGATCGCCAAGAAAAATAACAAAAAACATACCAAAGAGCTGGAATTTGCCACCGTTCAGGTGCCTTCTGTACTTCCAAGGATCGTAGAGATCCCTTCCGCAAAAAAAGGCGACCGTACCGTGATCCTTCTGGAAGAGATCATTGAGCGCAATATCGGCAAGCTTTTCCTGAGCAATGATGTTGTCTGCGCGCATCCGTACCGTATCATGCGTAATGCGGACCTCACGATCGACGAAGATGAGGCAGAGGATCTTCTGGTAGAGATCCAGAAACAGCTCAAGAAACGCCAGTGGGGCGAGGTCATCCGACTTGAGGCAGAAGAAAAGATGGATGCACGTCTTCTTGATATCCTCAAGAAAGAATTTGAGATCAAGGAAGCAGATATTTACAGCATCAATGGACCGCTGGATCTTACCATGCTGATGAAACTTTATGGACTGGAAGGCTTTGACGAGTACAAGAGCCCGAAACATACACCGGCACCTGTGCCGCAGTTCCAGAATGACAAGGATATCTTTGAGGTGATCCGCGAGGGAGATGTCTTCCTGCATCATCCATATATGAGCTTTGATCCGGTCGTAGATTTCGTGCGCCAGGCAGCGAAGGATCCTGGTGTCCTCGCGATCAAGCAGACACTTTACCGCGTCAGCGGCCATTCACCGATCATCGCAGCGCTTGCACAGGCAGCAGAAAATGGTAAACAGGTTTCCGTACTGGTGGAACTGAAGGCCAGATTCGACGAGGAAAATAACATCGTCTGGGCAAAAATGCTCGAAAAAGCCGGCTGCCATGTAATCTACGGTCTTGTCGGTCTCAAGACACACAGCAAGATCACTCTGGTCGTTCGAAGAGAAGAGACCGGCATCCGCCGTTATGTGCATCTGGCAACCGGTAACTACAACGATTCCACAGCCAAACTTTATACAGACTGCGGTATCTTTACCTGCGATGAACGTTTCGGAGAGGATGCGACGGCTGCATTCAACATGCTTTCCGGTTATTCTGAGCCAAAGCGCTGGAACCGTCTGATCGTGGCACCGATCTGGATGAAAAACCGTTTCCTGCAGATGATCGAGAGAGAAGCAGAACATGCGAAACAAGGACTTCCGGCATGCATTGTTGCCAAGATGAACTCTTTATGTGACCCGGCGATCATTTCAGCTCTTTATCATGCTTCTTCCTGCGGCGTGCAGATCTATCTTCTGGTACGAGGCATCTGCTGCATGAAAGTGGGAATCCCGGGAGTGAGCGAAAACATCCATGTGCGCTCCATCGTCGGAGAATTCCTGGAACACAGCAGGATCTTTTACTTCCAGAATGGCGGAGCTGAGGAGATCTACATGGGAAGTGCAGACTGGATGCCGCGAAATCTGGACCGCCGTGTCGAGATCGTATTCCCGGTAGAGGATGAGCAGATCAAGAAAGAGATCAAGCACATCCTGGATCTGGAATTCCGTGACAATGTAAAGGCACATCTGCTTCAGCCTGATGGAACGTATGAGAAACAGGACAAGAGAGGCAAAACTCTCATCAATTCTCAGATGGAATTCTGCGCAGAAGCACAGAAAAAAGCAAAAAAACAGAAAAAAGCCGAGAAAAACCATTCCAGAGTGTTCATCCCGGCAGAGCCGGTCAAAGATCCGGAAGAATAAAAAAGTTCTGGATAACAAATAAACTTTACGAGGGGAAAGAGATTATGAGCAACGAAAAACAAAGCTTTCTGAAGCGGAAGAACGTGATCATATCGTTCAAACGCTACGGGATCGATGCGATGGGTTCCATGGCACTGGGACTTTTTGCGTCACTTCTGATCGGTACGATCATCAACACCATAGGGCAGAATGTATGCCCGGGAAGTTTCGTTTCAGAGAAGCTTCTGGAGATCGGTGGTTATGCGACCAGTGTGACAGGTGCTGCGATGGCACTTGCGATCGGTCATGCGCTCCAGGCACCGCCGCTGGTCATGTATTCCTTGTGTGCAGTAGGAGCTGCCTGCAATGCGATCGGCGGTTCCGGCGGACCACTGGCAGTATTTTTTGTGGCAGTCATCACCTGTGAGATCGGAAAACTGGTTTCCAAGGAGACAAAGATCGACATCATCGTGACACCGGCAGTCACCGTGATCGTTGGCGTAGTTCTGGCGATGCTTCTGGCACCTGTATGCAAGAGTGTCTGCGATGCACTTGGTTCCTTTATCGGATGGGCAACAGATCTAAGACCGTTCTGGATGGGGATCATCGTATCGGTAGTAGTTGGAGTTGTCCTGACACTTCCGATCAGTTCGGCTGCGATCTGTGCCGCGATCGGCATCAGCGGCGGGGCAGTCCTTGCCGGTATTGCGGATGGCAGCGTGACAATGGAAGTCTGGAACGGACTGGCACTGGCAGGCGGAGCAGCAACTGCAGGATGCTGTGCACATATGCTCGGTTTCGCGATCTTGAGCTTTCCAGATAACGGGATCGGCGGGTTTGTTGCACAGGGACTGGGAACTTCCATGCTCCAGGTCCCGAACCTGATGAAAAAACCAGTTCTCTGGCTCCCTCCGGTCATCACTTCTGCGATCACCGGACCGATCGCAACCTGCGTGTTCCATATGCGGAACAATGGCCCTGCGATCTCATCCGGAATGGGAACTTCCGGTCTGGTAGGACCGATCGGCGTGATCACAGGATGGGCACAGATGCCGGAAGGCTATACAACGGGAGCGTTTGACTGGGTCGGAATGATCCTGATCTGTTTTGTGCTTCCATTACTCATTACCTGGGTGATCGGCAAGATCTTCCGCGCAAAAGGGATCATCAAGCCGGGAGATCTCAAGATCGATCTCGGCTGATCTGCACAGGATACAGATCATCTGAATGAAAGAGGACAGGGCTGCTGCCGCAGTTTCATGCGGAAAACAGCCCTGCTTTTTCAGTTTTTCAAAAAAAATTAAAAAAATTAAAAAAAGTACTTGCATTTTTGAAAACACTGGTATATACTAAGCAAGTCGGTTGCGAACAGAGATCGACAGAGCAGTATGGCCAGTTGGTCAAGGGGTTAAGACGTCGCCCTCTCACGGCGAAAACACGGGTTCGATTCCCGTACTGGCTGCTTGAGAAGTTTTACTTCTCGAATCAAACTACATATACATCTGTCGAGGTGAGAATGAAGAATCGGCAGAGCAGCGTGGCCAGTTGGTCAAGGGGTTAAGACGTCGCCCTCTCACGGCGAAAACACGGGTTCGATTCCCGTACTGGCTGCTTAAGAATAATCAGAGTTTTCTCTGGTTATTTTTTTTTCCAAATCTATCGAAGAATATCGAATCTCCAAAAACTGTCTTGAAAAATTCAGAAGGATACGGTATGATATAGAACAAATGTTTGAGTATCAGGCGTTACTGTGAACGGAGTGAACAGTAACTATCAGGCTCCGAATGGAGCATAAGAAAGGAAATGAATATACCCATGGCAAAAAAGCAAACCTATGATGCTGGCAGTATCTCGGTTCTGGAAGGACTGGAGGCAGTCCGGAAACGACCGGGTATGTATATTGGAAGTGTATCCCGCAAGGGACTGAATCATCTGATCTATGAGATCGTAGACAATGCAGTAGATGAGCACCTTGCCGGATATTGCAGTGAGATCCATGTGACACTGGAGAAGGACGGTTCCGCGACCGTAACAGATAACGGACGAGGAATCCCGGTAGATATGCATGAGAAAGGAATGTCCGCGGAGCGTCTTGTCTTTACGACCCTGCATGCAGGCGGCAAGTTCGACAACGCCGCATACAAGACCAGCGGCGGTCTCCACGGTGTCGGTTCCTCTGTTGTCAATGCGCTTTCTACTTATCTGGATATCAAGATCAGCAGGGATGGATATGTACATCATGACCACTATGAAAGAGGAATCCCGACCATCGAACTGGAGGAGGGGCTTCTCCCGAAACTTGGACGCACGAAGGCGACCGGAACCTGCATCAATTTCCTTCCGGACCCGGAGATCTTTGAGAAGACCCGTTTCTCTGCAACAGAGGTCAAGAGCCGTCTCCATGAGACAGCATACCTGAATCCTGCCCTGACGATCTATTTCGAGGATCTGCGCGGTGCGGAGCCGGAGAAACTGGAATACCATGAGCCGGAGGGGATCATCGGATACATCCGTGATCTGAACCACAGTTCTGAGGCACTTCATGAGCCGGTCTACCTCAAGGGAGAGGCAGACGGCATCCAGGTAGAGGTGGCTTTCCAGTACACCAGTGATTTCCGCGAGAATGTTCTGGGCTTCTGTAATAACATCTACAATGCAGAGGGCGGTACACACCTGACAGGATTTAAGACAACTTTTACGACTGTCATGAACAGTTATGCGCGAGAGATCGGTGTCATCAAGGACAAGGATCCGAATTTTACAGGAGCGGATATCCGAAATGGAATGACAGCAGTTGTTTCCATCAAACACCCTGCACCGAGATTCGAAGGACAGACTAAGACAAAACTCGACAACCAGGATGCTGCCAAAGCGACAGGCAAGGTCCTGGGCGAGCAGCTTGTCCTCTATTTTGACAGAAATCTGGAGACACTCAAGGCGATCCTTTCCTGTGCAGAGAAGGCAGCCAAGATCCGCAAGACCGAGGAGAGAGCCAAGACAAACCTTCTGACCAAGCAGAAATATTCCTTTGATTCCAATGGCAAGCTTGCCAACTGTGAGAAGAAAGATCCATCCCAGTGTGAGATATTTATCGTAGAGGGAGATTCCGCAGGCGGTTCTGCCAAGACAGCCAGAAATCGTAATTATCAGGCGATCCTTCCGATCCGTGGTAAGATTCTCAACGTTGAGAAGGCAACGATCGACAAGGTTCTTGCCAATGCAGAGATCAAGACGATGATCAATGCGTTTGGATGCGGTTTTTCCGAAGGATACGGCAACGACTTTGATATCAGCAAGCTCCGTTATGACAAGATCGTGATCATGGCCGATGCCGATGTCGATGGTGCACATATTTCGACACTTCTTCTGACACTGTTTTATCGTTTTATGCCGGAACTGATCTATGAGGGGCATGTCTATATCGCAATGCCGCCTCTCTACAAGGCAATGCCGAAAAAAGGCCCGGAAGAATATCTTTACGACGACAAGGCACTGGAGAAATACCGTAAGGCGCACAAACCGGGCAGCTTTATGCTCCAGCGATACAAAGGTCTTGGAGAGATGGATGCAGAACAGCTCTGGGAGACAACGCTGAACCCGGAGACAAGAAGGATGAAGCGTGTGGAGATCGAGGACGCGCGTCTGGCATCCAGCGTGACAGAGATTCTTATGGGAAGCGAAGTACCGCCGCGTAAGGCGTTCATTTACGAACATGCAGCAGACGCGGAACTTGACATCTAAGGAAGGGATTTTTTATGGAAACAAAACAGGAAAATGTGATCCGTACAGACTATTCGGAGATCATGCAGAAATCATATATCGATTATGCCATGAGCGTTATCATCTCCCGAGCACTCCCGGATGTAAGAGATGGTCTGAAACCTGTACAGAGAAGAACTTTATATGATATGTATGAACTCGGGATCCGTTATGACCGCCCGTACCGTAAATGTGCCCGTATCGTCGGAGATACAATGGGTAAATATCATCCACACGGCGACAGTTCTATTTATGATGCACTGGTCGTTATGGCGCAGGACTTCAAGAAGGGCAGGACGCTGGTAGACGGACATGGAAACTTTGGCTCCATCGAGGGCGACGGCGCTGCAGCGATGCGTTATACAGAAGCACGTCTGGAGAAACTGACACAGGAAGTTTTTCTTGGAGACCTTGACAAGAATGTTGTTGATTTTGTGCCGAACTTTGACGAGACAGAGAAAGAACCGTCGGTTCTTCCTGTCAAGATCCCGAACATTCTGGTGAATGGTGCAGAGGGAATCGCAGTCGGCATGGCGACCAGCATCCCGCCGCACAATCTCGGTGAAGTCGTAGATGCGGTCAAGGCATACATGAAGGACAATACGATCAGTGTCAAAGGACTGATGCGTTATATTAAAGGACCGGATTTTCCGACCGGCGGACTTGTAGTCAACAAGGATGACCTCCGTAAGATCTACGAGAGCGGAACCGGCAAGATCCGTCTCCGTGGAAGAGTGGAGATCGAGAAACTCAAAGGCGGCAGGAAACAGCTCGTCATCACAGAGATCCCGTATACGATGCTCGGGGCAAATATCGGTAAATTCCTGAATGATGTTGCATCCCTGGTTGAGACGAAGAAGACTACAGACATCGTGGACATCTCCAACCAGTCCTCCAAGGAGGGAATCCGTATCGTTCTGGAACTCAAGAAGGACACTGATGTAGAAAATCTCACCAACATGTTGTACAAGAAAACACGTCTCGAGGATACGTTTGGCGTAAACATGCTGGCGGTTGCAGATGGCAGACCGGAGACATTAAGCCTTAAGCAGATCATCGAGCACCATGTGGAATTTCTGTTTGATGTCACAACAAGGAAATACAGGACCCTTCTTGACAAAGAGCAGGAAAAGAGAGAGATCCAGGAAGGTCTTATCAAGGCATGTGACGTGATCGACCTGATCATCGAGATCCTGCGCGGAAGCAAGAACCGTGAGCAGGTCAAGAAATGTCTGGTGGAGGGCGTGACAGAAGGAATACGTTTCAAGACCAAGGTAAGTGAGAAGGCAGCTTCAAAGCTCAAATTTACAGAGAAGCAGGCAGGTGCGATCCTGGATATGCGTCTCTATAAGCTGATCGGACTGGAGATCGAGGCACTTCAGGCAGATTATCAGGAGACGATGAAGAATATTGCCGAATACAAGGATATCCTGGATAATTATGACTCCATGGCAGCGGTCATCATCAGGGAACTGGACGGCATCAAGAAGGAGTATGGAAGCAAACGCCGCACTTCCATCGAGAATGCCGAGGAAGCTGTCTACGAAGAAAAGAAGATGGAAGAGACAGAAGTCTGCTTCCTGATGGATCGCTTTGGTTATATGAAGCTGATCGACAAAAATGCCTATGAACGAAACAAAGAAGCAGCACACAATGAGAACCGCTGTGTATTCCTGTGCATGAACACGGACAAGATCTGCATCTTTACGGACAAGGGCAAGATGCATACGATCAAGGCAGTCGATATTCCACTGGTACGTTTCAGAGATAAGGGAACACCGGTAGATAACTTAAGCAACTATGACAGCAGCCAGGAGCAGATGCTGTATGTAGCGCCGCTTGGACAGATCAAACAGGATCAGATCCTTTTTGTGACAAAGACATCCATGTGTAAACTGGTTGATGGTGCTGAGTTTGATGTAACCAAGAGAACGATCGCATCCACGAAACTTGCTGAGGATGACGAACTTATTTTTGTCGGCAGTGCAGGTGAGATGGAGCAGGTGGTGTTCCAGAGTAACGGCGGTTATTTCCTCCGTTTCCTGAAACAGGAGATCTCCACCGCCAAGAGAGCAGCTCTCGGCGTACGTGGAATGAAGCTTGCAGACGGAGATCATCTGGAGCATGCATACCTTCTCGGAGGTCATCAGGAATATGCGATTTCCTACCACGACAAGGAGTACTCCCTGAACAAAGTACGCCTCGGAAAACGCGATACCAAAGGCATCAAACCAAGGATATAACAAGAGATTTCAAAAAATCCTTGCTTTTCAGACCTTATGGTGCTATTATATGAGATAACATGATAACGGATGATCAGAGAGTGGACTTCGGTCCACTCTTTTTGCGAGATTGATTACTATAAGCAGTTCCGCGATCATTCTGATGTGCGAAAGGCAGGTGGAAAATATGAGCAGACGAGATGAATATGAACAGAAGGCAGAGGCAATGCTGGCACCGATCGTTGAGGCAGCAGGTTTTGAACTTGTAGATGTAGAATACGTCAAGGAAGCAGGCAACTGGTATCTTCGAGGATACATCGACAAGCCGGGCGGGATCACGGTCAATGACTGCGAAGCAGTAAGCCGCGCGTTCAGCGACAAGCTGGATGAGGATGATTTTATCGAAGACAGCTATATTATGGAGATCAGTTCCCCAGGTCTTGACAGACCGTTAAAGAAAGAGAAGGATTTTGTCAGAAGCATGGGCAAACTGGTAGAGATCCGTACCTATCGTCCGATAGAGAAACAAAAGGAATTCTGCGGGATTTTAAACGCATATGATGATAACAGTGTGACGATCGAGGAGGACGAAAACGGCACCTTACGCACATTTGAAAAGAAAGACATAGCCCTGATCCGGCTGGCAATTGAATTTTAACTGATTAATGAATACGATGCACCTATATGCTTTGATAAAATGAGGAGGAAATAAAAAAAATGAACAAAGAGTTAATGGACGCTCTGAATGTCCTGGAAAAAGAAAAAAATATCAGTAAGGATACACTTCTGGGAGCAATCGAGCAGTCTCTGATCCAGGCATGTAAGAACCATTTCGGTAAAGCTGATAATGTACATGTAATGATCAATCCTGAAACCTGCGATTTCAGTGTTTACGCTGAGCGTGAAGTAAAGGAATTCGTAGAGGATCCTGCACTGGAGATCTCACTTACAGACGCACAGAAGATCAATGCCAACGCAGAACTCGGAGACGTGATCAAAGTTCAGATCCAGTCCAAGGAATTCGGACGTATCGCAACACAGAATGCTAAGAACGTCATCCTTCAGAAGATCCGTGAGGAAGAGCGCAAAGTTCTTTACGATCAGTACTACGGAATGGAGAAAGAAGTCGTTACAGGTATCGTACAGCGTGTCATGGGCAAAAATGTCAGCATCAATCTTGGCAAGGCAGATGCGATCCTCGCTGAGAATGAGCAGGTCAGAGGAGAAGAATTCCATCCGACAGAACATATCAAGGTATACATCCTGGAAGTTAAGGATACTCCAAAAGGACCGCGTATCCAGGTATCCAGAACACATCCGGGTCTCGTAAAACGCCTCTTCGAATCCGAAGTTGCCGAAGTAAGAGACGGCACAGTAGAGATCAAGAGCATTGCCAGAGAAGCAGGTTCCCGTACCAAGATCGCTGTATGGAGCAATGATCCTGACGTAGATCCGGTTGGAGCATGCGTTGGTATGAACGGTGCGAGAGTAAACTCCATCGTAGAGGAACTCCGCGGCGAGAAGATCGATATCATCAACTGGGACGAAAACCCGGCGATCCTTATTGAGAATGCATTAAGCCCGGCCAAAGTCATTGCAGTAATGGCTGATCCGGATGAGAAGACAGCACTTGTTGTTGTTCCGGACTACCAGCTTTCTCTTGCAATTGGTAAAGAAGGACAGAATGCACGTCTTGCAGCCCGCCTGACAGGATTCAAGATCGACATCAAGAGTGAGACACAGGCCAAAGAATCCGGTGATCTTTACGACTATGATGAGGAAGAAGAATTCTACGAAGACGAAGCAGCAGAAGAAGCAGAAAACGTAGAAGAGTCTCAGGAAGCAGAAGAAACAGAAGTTTCTGAAGAGGTTTCCGAAGAAGAGACAACAGAAGAATAAGATCTATGAAGACAAAAAATAAAATTCCGATGCGCCAGTGTACCGGCTGCAGAGAAATGAAAAGCAAAAAAGAAATGATCCGTGTCCTTAAGACACCGGAAGACGAGATCGTTCTTGACACCACAGGCAGAAAGAACGGAAGGGGCGCCTATGTATGTCCATCCACCGAATGCCTTGACAAAGCGATCCGCAATCACGGGATCGAACGGTCTCTCAAGACCAGCGTTCCCGAAGAGGTCTACGAAGACCTGAAAAAGGAGTTAAGTAAGATTGAAAAACAACAATAAAGTGTTATCTCTTCTGGGGCTTGCCACAAAAGCCGGCAAGGTTGCCAGCGGAGAATTTTCGACAGAGAAATCTGTCAAGACAGGGAAAGGTTTCCTGGTTCTGGTTGCAGATGATGCATCCCAGAATACCAAGAAAAAATTCCAGAACATGTGTGATTTTTACGAAGTACCGATCTACTTTATTGCCAACAAAGAAGAACTGGGCAGATTCTGCGGAAAAGAATTCCGCGCCAGCCTTGCGGTACAGGATGAAAACTTTGCAAAAGCAATGTTAAAAGAACTCCAGAAATTATAAAGCTGCGGTGTGCAGCAGTGATTGAAGGAGGGATCCATGTGCCGAAAATCAGAGTGCATGAACTTGCCAGTAAACTTGGCAGATCGAACAGAGAAGTCATAGAATTTCTAAAAGCAAACGGGGTAGAAGTCAAAAGTCATATGAGTACTCTTGAGGAACCCAGTATCCGATTAATAAAACAAAAATTTTTAACCAGGGGAAAGGAGCAGATTACCAAGGTGGATAATTCCAGAACAGAAGAAAAGACGGTAACAGCGAGACCAGAAGCAGACAAAGCAGAGGCTCCTAAAAAGAAAAAAAATATCATTCGTGTATATCACGCACAGAATGCAAGTGACGGCGGCAAAAACAGACCGAAACGTCAGAACAACAATACAGACAAAAGACCAGCCGCAAAGCCACAGGCTCAGAAGCCGCAGGCAGCTCAGAAACCGGTAGAGGAAACTGCAAAGAAACCGCAGACTGCACAGGCAGAGACACCGAAGAGCGCAGCACCGGCACAGAACAATTCTGCAAGACCGCAGAGACAGGAACAGTCCGGTTACAATAACAACAGAGGACAGAACCGCCAGAATAACCGCGACGGAAGAGACAATAACCGCGACAACCGCGGCGGTGAAGGCAGAGGCCGTGACTTCCGCGGTGGCGAAAGAAGATTCTCCGACCGCAATGGAAACGGCGGACAGGGTCGTCCGAACCGTGACGGAAACCGTCAGGGAAGACCGCAGGGCGAAGGACGTCCGGCGCGCCAGGGTGACGGAAACGGCCGTCCGATGAGAGGTCAGGGCGGAAGACCGCAGCAGGGTGGTCAGGGAAGACCACAGCAGGGCGGAAACGGAAGACCAGACGGCAACAGAGGAGGCTTCGGCGGAAATAACCGTGGCGGACAGAGATCCGGTGGCGGAAGAAGAGATAACGATGCTGTATTCACACCAGAACTGACCAAGACATCCAAGGACAGCAAGAGAGAGCGTGACAGAGAGAACAAGAACAAGAAGAAAGACTTCGAGAAATCCGGTGCAGGACATAATCGCCCGAACCAGGGTGGAAGAAGAAACCTTTCCAGGATCCCGAAGGCTCTGCAGAAACCAACTCCTCAGCCGAAACAGGAAGAGAAGAAACCAGAAGTAAAAGAGATCACACTTCCAGAGAAGATGACCATCCGCGAACTGGCAGAAGCAATGAAGATGCAGCCGTCCGTGATCGTTAAGAAGCTCTTCATGGAAGGAACCATGGTAACTGTAAACCATGAGATCGACTTCGAGAAAGCTCAGGAGATCGCTCTGGACTACGATATCATCGCAGAGCCGGAAGAAAAAGTAGACGTTATCGGCGAACTCCTCAAAGAAGAGGAAGAAGACGAAGCAGATATGGTTTCCAGACCGCCTGTAGTATGTGTTATGGGTCACGTTGACCATGGTAAGACATCCCTTCTGGATGCGATCCGTGATACCCATGTAACAAAAGGTGAGGCCGGAGGAATCACACAGCATATCGGTGCATCTGTTGTAGAGATCAACGGACAGAAGATTACATTCCTGGATACACCGGGACATGAAGCATTCACCGCTATGCGTATGCGTGGTGCAAACTCCACAGATATCGCAGTTCTCGTCGTAGCAGCAGATGATGGTGTCATGCCGCAGACAGTAGAGGCGATCAGCCATGCCAAAGCAGCAGGCGTTGAGATCATCGTTGCGATCAACAAGATCGATAAACCAAGTGCAAACGTAGAGAGAGTAAAACAGGAACTTTCCGAGTATGAACTGATCCCGGAAGACTGGGGCGGAAGCACCATCTTCGTACCGGTATCCGCACATACAGGAGAAGGAATCGACACTCTGCTTGAGATGATCCTTCTTTCTGCAGAAGTCCTGGAACTCAAAGCAAACCCGAACCGTGCAGCGAGAGGTCTCGTGATCGAAGCACAGCTTGACAAAGGTAAAGGACCGGTTGCTACGATCCTCGTACAGAAGGGTACTCTCCATGTCGGAGATTTCATCGCAGCAGGTGCATGCAGCGGTAAAGTACGTGCCATGATGGACGACAGAGGAAGAAGAGTCAAAGAAGCAGGACCGTCCACACCAGTTGAGATCCTTGGTCTCAGTGATGTTCCGAATGCAGGTGAGATCCTGATGGCGTTCCCGAGCGACAAGGAAGCCAAGAACTTCGCAGCTACCTTCGTTACAGAGAACAAGAAACATCTGCTTGAAGAAACCAAAGGCAAACTTTCTCTGGATAACCTGTTTGATCAGATCCAGGCAAGTGACCTCAAGGAACTGCCGATCATCGTCAAAGCAGACGTACAGGGATCTGTTGAGGCTGTGAAACAGAGTCTTACCAAACTTTCCAATGAGGAAGTTGTTGTCCGCGTGATCCATGGCGGCGTTGGTGCAGTCAATGAATCTGACGTATCCCTTGCTGCAACTTCCAATGCGATCATCATCGGATTCAACGTTCGTCCGGACGCAATGGCAAAACAGCTTGCAGATCAGGAAGGCGTAGACCTGCGTCTCTACAGAGTCATCTATCAGGCGATCGAAGATGTAGAAGCAGCCATGAAGGGTATGCTTGACCCGGTATTCGAAGAGAAAGTCATTGGTCATGCAGAAGTCCGCCAGCTCTTCAAAGCATCCGGCGTTGGTACGATCGCAGGAAGCTATATCCTCGATGGTATCTTCCAGAGAAACTGTAAGGTTCGTATCACCAGAGAGGGAGATCAGATCTTCGAGGGCGAGCTTGCATCCCTGAAACGTTTCAAAGACGATGTCAAAGAAGTCAAAGCAGGATACGAGTGTGGTCTTGTATTTGACGGATTCAATGATGTCAAAGAAGAAGATAAAGTAGAAGCTTATATCATGGTAGAAGTACCAAGGTAATTGGTAATAGAGAATATCCCGCGAGGTGTTTTGGCATAAATATGCCAAAATCCCGAGACATGCGGGGCAAAATGCTATCACCGAAGGTGATGTGGAATGCATTTTGACCAAGTTACAGCGAATATAATGAGCAGTAACTTACCGAGATAGGAGTAAAATAAATGAGAAAGAACAGCATTAAGAATACAAGGATCAACGGAGAGGTTCAGAAAGAACTTAGTACGATCATCAGAAATGAAGTCAAAGATCCTCGCATTCATCCAATGACTTCTGTCATGGCTGTGGAAGTTGCACCTGACCTCAAGACCTGCAAGGCATTTATCAGTGTTCTTGGCAGCAAAGAGGCCAAGGATGCGACCATCCAGGGCCTTAACAAGGCAGAAGGTTATATCAGAAGACAGCTTGCAAAGAACCTGAATTTAAGGAATACACCGGAGATCCGTTTCATCCTGGACGAATCCATTGAATACGGTGTAAACATGTCCAAGCTGATCGACGATGTAACCAGAAAAGATGCTCAGGCAGGAAAACCGGACGAGGAAGAATAAGCCAGTCCGGATCCTGACCACAAGAGCAGTGCATACAGAATAAGAGAGGATATCATGAAAAATATTTCAGAAGTGCTGGAAGGCGTGAAAACAATAGGAATTGGTGGTCATGTCCGACCGGATGGTGACTGTGTCGGTTCCTGTATGGCTTTGTATCTGTATATCAGAACTTATTTTCCGGATGTGGATGTAAGCGTATATCTCGACCATCCGAAGCCGATCTTTGGACATATCGATCATATCGATGATATCAAAACAGAAGTAGAAGAGGGCAGAGAATTTGATCTGTTCATTACCTGCGATGTCAGCGCGCGTGACCGCCTGGCAGTTGCGGGAGATGCTTTTGACCATGCGGCAAAAACCGTCTGCATCGATCATCATGTGAGCAATCCGGGATTTGCGGATGTCAACTATATCCGCGGAGAAGTCAGCTCCTGCTGCGAAGTCCTCTACGGACTCCTGGATCCGGACAAAGTAAACCGTCCGATCGCGACAGCAGTCTATACAGGAATGATCCATGATACAGGAGTATTCCAGTATTCTTCCACTTCCCCGGATACGATGCGTATCGCAGGAGAACTGATGAAGCAGGAGATCCCTTTCAGCAAGATCATTGATGAATCTTTTTATGAGAAGACATATCTTCAGCTTCAGGTCATGGGCCGTGTTCTGGCAGAGAGCATTCTTCTCCAGAACGGCAAATGCACCGTAGGCTACCTCCGCAGAAGAGATATGGAATTTTATGGAGTTGAGGGAAGTGACCTTGACGGGATCGTCAGCCAGCTTCGTCTGACAAGGGGCGTGGAAGTCGCGATCTTTATCTATGAGACTGAGACACAGCATTTCAAGGTTTCCCTCCGTTCCAACGGCAAGGTGGATGTGAGCAAAGTTGCCGTATTCTTTGGCGGCGGCGGTCATACAAGAGCAGCGGGCTGTGACCTTGAGGGCTCCATGTATGACGTTATCAATAATCTGACCGCAGAGATCGAGAAACAGTTCTGCGAAGAGGAGGCATAATGGACGGAGTTCTGGTCATTCGCAAAGAGAAAGGCTACACTTCTCATGATGTGGTCGCAAAACTTCGTGGGATCCTCCACATGAAAAAGATCGGTCATACCGGAACACTGGATCCTGATGCGGAGGGAGTTCTTCCTGTTGTTCTCGGCAGAGCGACCAAGCTGGTCGATCTTCTGACCGAAAAGCGCAAGACATACGAGGCACTTCTTCACCTCGGGATCGAGACAGACACACAGGATATGACAGGAACGGTTCTGAATGAAAAGCCGGTCACTGTTTCTGAAGAAGAAGTAAAAGCTGTAATCGAGAGTTTCCTCGGAGAGCAGGAGCAGATCCCGCCGATGTACTCCGCGCTCAAGGTAAACGGAAAGAAGCTGTATGAACTCGCAAGAGAAGGCAAGACCGTCGAGCGCAAAGCCCGCCCGGTCTGCTTTTATGAGATAGAGATCCTTGAAATGGATCTTCCGATGGTACGTTTTTCTGTTACATGCAGCAAGGGAACTTATATCCGGACTCTGTGCCATGATATTGGACAGAAACTGGGCTGCGGTGCCTGCATGGAAGAACTTACCCGTACAGCATCCGGTGAGTATCGCTGGGAAGACAGCATCACACTGGATGAAGTACAGAAAGAAATGGAAGAAGGAATCCTTGAGAAGAGGATTCTTTCTATTTCAGAAGTGCTCAAGGCTTATCCGGAGATCCGCTGCAATAAATTCGGAGACAGGCTTCTTCTGAATGGCAATGCGCTTCCAGATAATATGACAGAAACACAGCACAAAAAAGGCTGGGTGCGGATGTGCACCAGCGAGGGGAATTTCCTGGGGATCTACGAGTGGGACAATAAGAAACACCGTTATCAGCCTCAGAAAATGTTCCTCTGAAACATCGGAGATAAGCAGGAGTCAGAACACATGGAATACATCAAGATCGAAGGACAGTTTCCAAAGTTTTCCAACTGTGCGGTAACGCTGGGGAAATTTGACGGAATTCATCGCGGACACAGGAAACTGATCCAGAAGATTCTGGAACACAAAAAAGAATATGGTACAACTTCCGTAGTTGTAGCTTTTGTGTCCGACCGTCAGACCATCCTCACAGGGGAAGAGAGGAGACTGCTTCTCGAAGATATGGGCGTGGATGTCCTTCTGGAATGCCCGTTGAATGAGCAGATCAGACATATGAAAGCGGATCAGTTTATCCGCCAGATTCTGATCGGTTCTCTGCAGGCATCCTTCGTGGTAGTCGGAGAGGATTACAGATTCGGATATGAACGCAAAGGCACGCCGGACCTTCTTAGGAAAGCCGGTCTGAAATATGGCTATGAAACAGAGATCGTCCCGAAGGAAATGGACGGAAGCCGCAAGATCAGCAGTACCTTCATCCGTGAAGAACTGAAGAAGGGCAATATGCACAAGATCTCAGAGCTTCTCGGAACAGATTTCTTTGTGGCAGGTGAGGTAGAGCATGGCAAAGGTCTGGGACACAAGAAATTTTTCCCGACCACAAACCTGGTCCCGCCGAAACAGAAGCTGATGCCGCCGAACGGTGTCTATGTGACAGTGTCAAAATTTGGCGACACAGAGTATCAGGGAATCACCAATGTCGGATACAAGCCGACCGTCGGAGAGGATTTCCTGGGTGTTGAGACCTATCTTTTTGACTGTGATGAGGATTTGTATGGGAAGGACTGTATCGTTTTCTTCCGCAAATTCCAGCGCCCGGAGCACAAATTTGCTTCTTTTGAGGCGCTCAAAGCACAGATCGCGAGGGACATCGAGGCAGGCCATGCTTTTTTTGAAAAATAAGTTCAAAAAATAAATAATTATGTTGTTTACACGCCAGATGTTTTATGCTATACTATTTGAGGTGTAAATCAGCCCATATTCAGAGATTGGAATCTCCAACCGTTTCTTAATATGCGGCGGTTCATTAATAATAATATTTTTAAGGAGGAAATCACAATGATTTCAAAAGAAAAAAAACAGGCAATCATGAAAGAATATGCAAGATGCGAGGGTGACACAGGTTCACCGGAAGTACAGGTAGCAGTTCTTACAGCAAGAATCCAGGAGCTGACAGAGCATTTACAGACACATCACAAAGATCATCACTCCAGACGTGGTCTTCTGAAGATGGTTGGTCAGAGACGTGGACTTCTGGCATACCTGAAGAAAACAGACATCGAAAGATACCGTGCACTGATTGAGAAATTAGGTTTAAGAAAATAATTAGTATACGGACGGGGCGGATAAACCATCCGCCCCATTTTTAAATCACAAAACAAAATAGACAGAAGTTATTTCCGAGACTACTGAAAAGTTCATCAGGAAAGATCCGGGTGGTTTTTTCAGTTGTTTCGGACTTCTGTAAAATTAAAACGCAAGAAATAAAAGGAGAAAAAGTATGTACAAAAGTTATTCTATGGAATTAGCCGGCAGAACACTGACTGTAGATATCGGTCGTGTTGCAAAACAGGCTAACGGCGCAGCTCTGATGCATTATGGTGATACAACTGTGCTTTCTACTGCAACAGCATCCAAGGAGCCAAGAGAAGGAATCGATTTCTTCCCTCTGAGCGTTGAATATGAGGAAAAAATGTATGCAGTAGGCAAGATTCCAGGAGGATTCAATAAAAGAGAAGGAAAGGCAAGCGAGCATGCGATCCTGACATCCCGTGTTATTGACCGTCCGATGCGTCCGCTGTTCCCGAAGGACTACAGAAATGACGTAACTCTGGTAAACATGGTTATGTCCGTAGATCCTGAGTGCAACCCGGAGATCCCGGCTATGCTTGGTTCTTCCATCGCAACCTGCATTTCCGATATCCCGTTTGACGGTCCGTGCGCTACCACGCAGGTAGGTCTGATCGACGGCGAGTTTATCATCAACCCGTCCCTGGCTCAGAAAGAACTTTCTGACCTTCAGCTGACTGTTGCTTCCACAAGAGAGAAAGTTATCATGATCGAAGCCGGCGCAAATGAAGTACCGGAAGATACCATGATCGAAGCAATCTACAAAGCTCATGATGTAAACCAGGAGATCATCCGTTTCATCGACAAGATCGTAGCAGAGTGCGGCAAAGAGAAACATCTCTACGCTTCCTGCGCAGTTCCGGAAGAACTGTTCGAGGCGATCAAGAAGATCGTTCCGTCCGAAGAGATGGAAGAAGCTGTCTTCACAGACGATAAACAGACAAGAGAAGAAAACATCCGTGAGATCACAGCAAGACTTCAGGAAGCATTTGCAGACAATGAAGAATGGCTGGCTGTTCTCGGAGAAGCAGTATATCAGTATCAGAAGAAGACTGTCCGCAAGATGATCCTTAAGGACCACAAACGTCCGGACGGCCGTCAGATCACACAGATCCGTCCTCTGGCAGCAGAAGTAGACATCATCCCGAGAGTTCATGGTTCCGCTATGTTCACCCGTGGACAGACACAGATCTGCACCATGACGACTCTGGCTCCGCTTTCTGAGGCACAGAGAATTGACGGACTTGACGAGTTTGAAACATCCAAGAGATATATGCACCACTACAACTTCCCGTCCTACTCTGTAGGTGAGACCAAACCATCCAGAGGACCGGGACGTCGTGAGATCGGTCACGGTGCACTGGCAGAGAGAGCTCTTGTTCCGGTACTTCCGTCAGCAGAAGAGTTCCCATATGCGATCCGTACTGTATCTGAGACATTTGAATCCAACGGTTCTACTTCTCAGGCAAGTATCTGTGCATCTACCATGTCCCTTATGGCAGCAGGTGTACCGATCCGCAAACCGGTTGCCGGTATCTCCTGTGGTCTTGTTACAGGCGCAACAGACGATGATTACATTGTACTGACAGATATCCAGGGACTTGAGGACTTCTTCGGAGATATGGATTTCAAGGTTGCAGGTACACATGACGGTATCACAGCAATCCAGATGGATATCAAGATCCATGGTCTGACAAGACAGATCGTAGAAGAAGCGATCCGCAGAACAAAAGAAGCAAGAGAGTACATCCTTACAGAGGTTATGGAGAAATGCATCGCAGCTCCTCGTGACCATGTAAATAAATATGCACCGAAGATCGTTCAGATCCAGATCGATCCTCAGAAGATCGGTGATGTAGTCGGACAGAGAGGAAAGACCATCAATGCGATCATCGAGCGTACAGGCGTTCAGATCGATATCACAGATGAAGGTTCCGTATCTATCTGCGGTGTTGACCAGCACGGAATGGATGAAGCCAAGAAGATGATCAAGACCATCGCAACAGATTTCGAGGCAGGACAGATCTTTGATGGAACTGTCGTAAGCATCAAGGAATTTGGCGCTTTCGTTGAGTTTGCTCCTGGCAAAGAAGGAATGGTCCACATTTCCAAGATTAGTGACCACAGAATCAACAAAGTAGAGGACGTTCTTACTCTTGGCGACAAAGTAAAAGTAATCTGCCTTGGCAAAGACAAGATGGGCAGAATGAGTTTCAGTATCAAGGATGTACCGGAAGAAGCATAAAAATGAGATATCATAATATAACCAAGGACGATATGCTGAACGGAGACGGACTCCGTGTGGTACTCTGGGTTGCAGGCTGCAATCACTGCTGCCGGGAATGCCAGAATCCCATCACCTGGGATCCGAACGGAGGCCTTCCTTTCACCGAAAAAGAAGAAGCAGAGATTTTTGCCGAACTGGATAAGGATTATATCAGCGGAATCACTTTCTCAGGAGGGGATCCGCTTCATCCGTCCAATATTTCAGCCGTAACCGCCCTTGCACGCAAGATCAGAACAAAATATCCAGACAAGACCATCTGGCTTTATACAGGTTCACGCTGGGAAGAAATCCAGCAGGAAGAGATCGTCCGTTATCTGGATGTGCTCGTAGATGGTGAATTCCAGGTGGACAAGCTGGATCAGAGTCTGAAATGGAAAGGATCTTCGAACCAGCGCGTGATCAACGTTCCGGCGACACTTCGGGAGCAGAAGATCGTTCTTCATGCAGACTGAGAGATCCAGGAGGAAAACATGAAGAGAATCGCAAAATTTCACAAAGTAAGTGAAGAGCGTTTTGTGGCAGACTGGAAGGATACTTTTCCGGAGACACAGGAAAGCGCGATCACTGACATTTACAATGAGATTAAACTTCCGGCAAGAGCAACTGCAGGAAGTGCAGGATATGATTTCTATGCACCTGTCGATCTGACACTGAACCCGGGAGAGACTGTCAAGATCCCTACCGGTATCCGCGTCGAGATGGAGCAGGACTGGGTTCTGAAATGCTATCCGAGAAGCGGACTGGGATTCAAATACCGTCTGCAGCTCAACAATACGGTTGGAATCATTGACAGCGATTATTTCTATTCTGACAATGAGGGACATATTTTTGCAAAGATCACCAATGACAGCAACGAAGGCAAATCTGTCAGCATTCAGGCTGGCACAGGCTTCATGCAGGGAATCTTTGTAGAATACGGAATCACTGTAGATGATGACGCAAAGGGTGTCCGCAACGGTGGATTTGGAAGCACCACCCAGAAATAAAGATATAGATACAGCAAATATAAAAGCGGAGTTTCCGGACTTGAATATCCCGAATACTCCGCTTATTTTGTGCTGTGAAATAGTAAATTGAATGAATAGAAGTCTCTGTTATTCTAACGGTGCGCCTGCTGCCTCTGCCTTACGTGCATTGTCAAGAACAATGTCAAAAGCTGTAGCTGCTGCCTGATATTCAGCATCATCATCGATGTTGGCAAGCATCGGATCGCCCTTCTCTGTGCGGGAGAAACGGTACAGATAAACTTCACCGTTCTGGTTCTGACCATTCTCATCCAGTGGAAGGAGTGCAATATACTCCTGTGCATCTACCGGGAAGATCGTAAGGATCGCGCATTCTACTTCGGTATCGTCGTCCAGTGTCAGAGTAATGGTGTTGTGCTGTTCCTCAGAAGCATTACCGCCGCAGTCCAACCCACAGCTTGCACAGTCACTCGGTGCACATGCAGAATTTGTAAATTCGTCACTCATAATTGATATTCCTCACTTTTGTTTTTCTTTTGGTTATTTTATTCATTTTATCAGAAAATACGGGGATTTACAACGGTTGTTCTGTGCAAAAAATAAAAAAATGTATTTCAACTCACTCTGGAATCATGTATAATAAATAAAGACAGACTATGAAGATGGAAATGAAGGAGATACACAATGAAATTTGTTTCATGGAATGTAAATGGAATCCGTGCATGCCTTACCAAAGGCTTTGAAGAGAGGTTTCAGGAACTGGATGCAGATATTTTCTGCCTGCAGGAGACGAAATGCCAGGAGGGACAGGTCAAACTTGAGCTTCCGGGCTATCATCAGTACTGGAACTACGCAAACAGAAGAGGATATTCCGGAACGGCAATCTTTACGAAACAGGAGCCGCTTTCGGTTTTTTATGGAATTGAAATAGAGGAACACGACAAAGAAGGCCGTGTGATCACACTTGAATTTGAGAATTTTTATTTCGTGACAGTATACACGCCGAATTCACAGAGCGAGCTGAGACGGCTTGAGTACCGAATGGAGTGGGAGAGAGATTTTCTTGCTTATCTTCTCGGGCTTCAGGAGAAGAAGCCTGTCATCTGCTGCGGCGATCTGAATGTTGCACATCAGGAGATCGACCTCAAGAATCCTAAGACAAACCGTAAGAATGCCGGCTTTACAGACGAGGAGAGAGCATGCTTTACAAAGGTTCTTGAGAGTGGATTTATCGATACATTCCGCTATTTTTATCCGGATCAGGAGGGAAGCTATTCCTGGTGGTCCTACCGCTTCAAGGCGCGTGAGAAGAACGCAGGATGGAGGATTGACTATTTTATCGTTTCGCCTGCACTGAAGGATAAACTGCAGGATGCATCGATCCACACAGAGATCATGGGCTCAGACCATTGTCCGATCGAGCTGGACATGGAATCATTCTGAGAGTAAATACAAGAAGGAGAAAAAGTTATGTACGATCAAAGCAGGCTTTTGGTGCACGAGGGCAATCCGATGCTGCCTGGTGCTACGAAAGTTTCTGGGGGAATGAATTTTGCGGTGGAGGTTCCCTGTGATACAGAGGCCTCGCTGATCCTGTACCGAAAGGGAGAGAAGGAGCCGGAGGCTGAGATTCCTTTTGCAGAATCAAACAGGACCGGTCGGATGTGTGCGATGATGGTATCCGGGTTTAAGCCGGAGCAGTATGAATATAATTTTCGGATAGATACAAAGATCTGTCAGGACCCATATGCCCGCGGGCTGGCTGGAAGAGAGACATTTGGCAGAGTGTCAGAGGATAAGGACGAGCACAGGATCCGCTGCAGTTTTCCGAATCTGAGAGAATACAACTGGGAAGGCGACGTTTCCCCAGGGATCTCCTATCAGGATATGATCCTCTACAAAGTCCATGTCAGAGGCTACACCAGACAGGCGAAGGTGGCACCAAAGAAAAGAGGTACTTTTGCAGGGCTTAAGGAGATGATCCCTTACTGGAAGGAACTTGGGATCAATGCAGTCGAGCTGATGCCGGCATATGAATTTATGGAGAGGTCCACAGTGGAGCCGGGTAAGGCGATGATCCGCCAGAAACATCACAAGGATAAAGTTAACTACTGGGGTTACCTCCCGGGATTTTATTTTGCACCCAAAAGTGCCTACTGTGCGACGAAGAAACCACACAAGGAATTCTGTGACATGGTGAGAGCTTTCCACGAAGCAGGGATCGAATGCATCATGGAAATGTATTTCCCGGCAGATACCGCTCCGATGAAGGCACTTTATGCGCTGTGGTTCTGGAAGAAATATTACCATGTGGATGGATTTCATCTGCTGGGTGATGGCGTTCCGGGAGAACTGATCGAGAGAGATCCGTTCCTCTATGGTGTCAAAAAGATGTTTTCCGACATTTCCGGACAGCCGGAGAAGGAAAACATGTTGGCAGAGTACAACAGAGGGTTTATGCAGGATATGCGCCGCCTTCTCAAGAGCGACGAGGGAATGGTCGCGGGGGCACAGTTCCATATCAAGCGTAACACAGGCAATTTCGGGACCATCAACTATATGGCAAGCCAGGACGGTTTTACCCTGTATGATACAGTGACTTACAATTACCGTCACAATGAGGCAAATGGTGAGGACAATCACGATGGAAGTGATTATAACTATTCCTGGAACTGTGGAGTAGAGGGTGCGTCCAGGAAGCAGGCCATCCGCCGCCTGCGTGAACAGCAGCTTCGAAATGCGTTCCTGATGCTGCTTCTGAGCCAGGGAACACCGATGATCTATGGCGGAGATGAGTTCGGCAATTCCCAGAACGGAAACAACAATGCCTGGTGCCAGGACAACAGTGCGGGCTGGACGGACTGGAAATGCATGAAGAAGCAGGAGAAGCTTTTTTCCTTTGTCAAAAAGGCAATCGCATTTCGTAAGGATCACCCGATCCTCCATATGCCGAATGAGCTGCGGAGCGTAGACTATATGGCAAAAGGCTTCCCGGATGTTTCCTTCCACGGCGAGCGTGCCTGGTTCTTAAACATGGAAAACACCAGCCGCCTTATCGGCATCATGTACTGCGGAGCATATGCACAGAAGCCGGATGGAACGGATGACGACTTCCTTTATATAGGATACAATTTCCACTGGGAGAAACGAAATATCGCGCTGCCAAACCTTCCGGATGGAATGACCTGGAAAAAGATCGCCGACACCTCAGACCAGGAGGAGAAGAACTGGTTCTGCGAAGGCGAAGAAACTTACAAAAAAACAATAGACATCAATCCACGTACCATTGTGGTACTGGTGGCAAGGCAGGGGGAGATTGAGAATGCATCCGTGGCTGCACTTCAAGACGATAACAAGGCATAAATTACTGGTGATGAAATATTGTTTCCGGATCGGCTTATATAAGCAGGGACTGCTTCACGACCTTTCCAAGTATACACCGGCAGAATTTCTGGTGGGATGTAAATATTATCAGGGAACGAGAAGCCCGAATAATGCAGAGAGGGAAGATATCGGAGTGTCCACTTCCTGGCTCCATCACAAGGGCAGGAACAAGCATCATTTTGAGCACTGGGTCGACTATTCTCTTGATGGGGAGCATGTGATCATGGGGGCGCAGATGCCGCGTAAATATGTGGCAGAGATGGTCATGGATCGGATCAGCGCATCCAGGAATTACCTTGGAGATGCCTATGACGACAGCCAGCCGCTGGATTATTTTCTCAAGAGCAAAGAAAAACTCTGGTTCATCCACCCACAGACAAAGAAGGAACTGGAGGCGCTTCTTCGCATTTTGAATGATCATGGCGAGGAAAAATTACTTCATTATATTAAGCACAGATATCTGAAAGAAGAAACAAGAAAGATCAAATATTGAGATATAGCAGGAATTAGAGTTTAAAAAGCCTTTTTTTCATCGAAACAGATTGAAATTCGATGAGGAGAGGGTTTTTTTATTATAATAAACAGTATATAACAGTTGACAACAGTACTATACTGTTATATACTGTTTGTAGAAGGAGGGATGAAGTTGAATCTTATCATAAACCATACTTCCATGGAACCGATCTACGAGCAGATCATGACACAGATCAAGGCAGAAGTGATCGAGGGGACGCTGACTGCAGGAGATGCACTTCCCTCGGTGCGTGCACTGTCCAGAGAACTGAAGATCAGTGCCCTTACAGTAAAAAAAGCCTACGACAGTCTGGAAGCAGAGGGGATGGTCGTGACTGTCCATGGGAAGGGAAGTTTTATCGCAAATACAAATCAGGAACTTTTGATGGAAGAGCGGCGCAAGGAACTGGAGAAAGAACTGGAAGCCACCGTACGTAAGGCACGTGCCGGAGGACTGACGGCGAAGGAAATCCGTGAGTCGTTTGAGATCATAATGGAGGATGAGATATGTTAGTGCAGCTGGAGCATGTAAGAAAGAAATATGGCAGTTTTACACTGGAACTGAATATGCAGATTCCTGAGGACCGAATCATCGGGCTGATCGGGGCAAACGGAGCCGGTAAGAGTACGACATTCAAGCTGATGCTCGGGCTTATCCGCCCGGATCAGGGAACCGTGGAAGTGCTTGGCAGAAATGCCGCGGATCTTGGCGCAGAGGAGAAACTGGAGATTGGAGCCGTGTTCTCCGACAGTGGCTTTTCCGAATACCTGAAAGTACAGCAGCTTATCCCGGTCATGAGTCGTTTTTATCCGGATTTTCAGGAAAAAGAGTTTCGTGAAAGATGCGAAAGATTTCAGATCCCGCTGAATAAACAGATCAAAGAGTTTTCCACAGGAATGAAAGCGAAGCTGAATGTACTTCTTGCACTCAGCCATGGCAGCAGACTGCTGCTCCTTGACGAGCCGACGGCTGGGCTGGATGTGGTCGCAAGAGAAGAGATCCTTGATCTTCTGCGGGAATATATGGAGATCCCGGGACGCTCTATCGTGATCAGTTCACACATTTCCGGCGATCTGGAGCATTTCTGTGATGAACTGTATATGATCCATGAAGGCAAGATCGTCCTTCATGAAGAGACAGATCGTATTCTTGAGGAATATGGATTCCTCAAAGTATCAGATCAGGAATACGAGGCCCTTGACAAAGAATATCTTCTGCGTGTGAGAAAAGAGTCCTTTGGTTACAGTTGTCTGACAGACCAGAAGAACTATTATCTGGAAAACCACCCGGGGATCGTAGTCGAAAAAGGCAGTGTAGATGAGGTGATTTCCATGCTGGTGAAAGGAGAGAGATTATGAGCGGTTTATTAATGAAAGACCTGGAATTACTCAAGGTAAATATAAAAACGTATTTCATTGTTTTTGCGGTTGGGATCATTTATCTGTTTGTCCAGACAGACGGAAGTATTTTTTTCATAAGCTATATGATCTTTGTAAGTCTCAGTGTCACCGTCGGAACGATTTCCTATGACAGTTATCATCATGGAATGAACTTCCTGATGACCCTGCCATTTACCAGAAAAGAATACGTGATATCCAAATATCTGACCGCAGCAGGCGTCACACTGGCAGCAGGCATTCTTTCCATGATCCCGGGACTTCTCAAAGCGCAGTCTGTCAGTACACGGAAAGAATTCCTCATAAGTACAGGTGCTGTTATGATCTGTGCCGGTATCTTTCTGGCAATCCTGCTCCCGATGCGTCTGAAATACGAAATCGAAAAATGCCGGATCCTCATGGTCGCACTGATAGCAGTCATTTTCCTGCTCGCCGCCGGCGGAAAGAAAGCATTGGAACTCTGCAAAGGAAGTGCAACTCTCCATCTCCTGAATACATTTGCCGGATGGCAGATAGCGGCTGCGATGATCGTGGTCATGGTTGTTTGTATGGCAGTGTCCGTGAAGGTCAGCGAGGGGATTATGGAGAGGAAGGAGTTTTGAGAATGAGATGAAGCAGAAATTCAGTCGGAAACAAATTTCTGTGTGTTCATTCTGCAGGAAAGGCCCATGGCAGCTGCCAGGGGTCTTTTTTTCTGCCTATTTATGTATGCTGGTTGTAAATTATCTGTCCAAACATTAATAAACAAGCGGCTATTCCATGAGAACCAGACATGCTTTGGGACAGGATTGTGATATAAGACAGAGAAAGCATCGATTAAACTATGAGATTTTTTTTCGATGCCAGAATGGACTTATTTAAGGGGTGCGAACATCGGATTGAAAAAAACATATATTTCCGATGCCAGAGGCATCCTTTTTCTGGTGATATCGGCATCGTGTCGAAGGAGATCCTGAATTTTCGATGCCAATAGATGTTTTAATTACGTCATTTACAATTTAATTTAGTCAAAATACATAAAAATGACTAAATTAAAAATATTGACGACGAAATTGAATTGTTGTACTATGAATATAATTAAGGAAGTCATACAGAACGATTAGAATAAAATCAGTGGGTGTTTGAATGAGAGATTATAATTACAGAGAAAAATGGCAGAAATTGTTAATCCCGGAAATAGTTAAAAAACTCACTCTTATTCATGAGTATAAGGGAGAACAAAGATTATTTATAGAAGCGCATAAAGATGAGCTTAATGAACTGGTAGAAATTGCTAAGGTTCAGAGTACAGAGGCATCAAATAGAATCGAAGGTATTTCAACAGCGGACGACAGATTGAAGAATCTGGTACAGGCAAAAACAACTCCACGGAATCGTGATGAATCCGAAATAGCAGGATATAGAGATGTGTTGAATACAATTCATGAGAACTATGACTATATCCCAGTAAATGCCAACTATATTCTGCAATTACACAGAGACTTATATAAATTTCTCGGAAGTGTAGATGGGGGAATATTTAAAACTTCAGATAATATTATTCGAGAAACAGACATGGATGGAACTGAACGCATTCGTTTTAAACCAGTAGCTGCCTGGGAAACACCACCATCAATAGATGAATTGTGTAAAGCATTTTACGAGGCAAAGGATGAGGCTGATCTATTGTTGTTGGATTTTATGTTTATTCTGGATTTTTTATGTATTCATCCATTCAATGACGGAAATGGAAGAATGAGCCGGCTACTTACATTACTTTTACTATATCAGTCAGGTTTTATTGTGGGTAAATACATCAGTATTGAAAAGATCATTGAAGAATCGAAAGAAACTTACTACGAAGTGCTTCAGGAAAGTTCCATGAATTGGCATGAAAATCTGAATGACTATAAGCCTTTTGTGAATTATATGCTGGGCGTTATTGTAAAGGCTTATAAAGAGTTTGAATCCAGAGTAAAATTGTTGACAGATTCGGGCTTATCCAAAATGGATCGTATTCGTGAGATAATCAAATATCATATAGGAACGATTACAAAATCTGAGCTGATTGAAATGAATCCGGATATAAGTGATACAACAATACAGAGAGCTTTGGCAGATTTACTGAAGAACGGAGAAATACAAAAAATTGGCGGAGGCCGCTATACAAAGTATATATGGAAAGAGGAAAACTAAATGATTACAGGCGAATTAAAAAATAAAATTGACAGTTTATGGGATATTTTTGCTTCCGGTGGTCTGGTGAATCCACTTGAAGTAATTGAGCAGATAACTTATCTGATGTTTATTCATGATCTGGACGATGCAGACAACACAAGAGCAAAGGAAAGTGCAATGCTTGGGCTTCCATATCAGAGTATTTTTTCGGATGAAGTAAAAATTGGAGAAAGAACGATTGACGGTTCACAGCTTAAATGGTCTGTCTTTCATGATTTTCCTGCCGATAAAATGTACTCCGTAATACAGGAATGGGTATTTCCGTTTATAAAAACATTGCACAGTGATAAGAACAGTGCGTATTCTAAATATATGGACGATGCAATTTTTAAATTGCCAACACCGCTTGTTTTATCGAAGGTAGTAGATTCATTAGATGAAATCTATAAGATGATGAATGAAATCCAGACCGCAGATGTAAGAGGAGATGTGTATGAGTATCTTTTGTCAAAAATTGCACAGTCGGGACTGAATGGGCAGTTCAGAACTCCACGACATATTATTCGTATGATGGTAGAAATGATGGATCCTTCAAGCGATGAAGTAATTTGCGATCCAGCCTGTGGAACATCGGGATTTCTGGTTGCAGCAGGAGAATATCTGAGGGAAAAAAAGAAAGAAGAAATTTTCTTTGACAAACAGAAAAAAGATCATTATATGAATCACATGTTCCACGGATATGATATGGACAGAACAATGCTTCGTATCGGAGCCATGAACATGATGACGCACGGAATTGATAATCCATTTATTGAATATAGAGACAGTTTGTCTGATCAGAATCAGGATAAGGATAAATATTCATTGATCCTTGCAAACCCGCCATTTAAGGGAAGCCTTGATGCAGAGTCTGTATCAGGAGATTTACTTAAAGTCTGCAAGACAAAAAAGACAGAATTACTGTTCCTGGCGTTGTTCCTTCGTATGTTGAAGATTGGAGGAAGATGTGCCTGTATCGTTCCGGATGGTGTTCTGTTTGGTTCATCCAAAGCCCATAAAAGCATTCGAAAAGAAATCGTGGAGAATCAGAGACTGGAAGCAGTTATTTCAATGCCTTCCGGTGTGTTCAAACCGTATGCAGGAGTATCAACAGCTATTCTTATATTTACAAAAACGGAACATGGTGGAACAGATAATGTATGGTTTTACGACATGACAGCAGACGGATTTAGTCTGGATGATAAACGTGTCCCAACGACAGAAAACGATATTCCAGATATTATTGAGAGATTCCGGAACCTAGACAAAGAAGCAGACAGGAAACGCACAGACAAATCCTTCATGGTTCCGAAACAGGATATCGTCGAGAACGATTATGATCTGAGTATTAATAAATACAAAGAAATAGAGTATATACCGGTCGAGTATCCACCGACATCTGAAATTATGGCTAATATCCGTGAGATTGAGATGGAGATTGGGAAAGAGATGGATGAACTGGAACAGCTACTGAGGGTATAAGGAGATAAAATGACAATACAGGAACAATTAATAGATAAATCCAAGGAAGCTTTTATATTAGCAATTGAAATATATAACAAACCGTCAATTAAGTATAGATTGGAAGGATTTAGTTTTTTTATCTGTAATGCGTGGGAATTGATGCTAAAAGCACATATGATAAAAAAATTTGGAGAGGAATCTATATATTTTCCAGATAAACCGAATCGTACAATTACTTTAGAGCGCTGCGTCCAAAAAATCTTTACGAATGAAAAGGCTCCATTACGTAAAAATCTGGAAAAAGTTATTGAATTAAGGAATACAAGTACACATTTTATTACGGAAGAATATGAAGCAGTATATGTTTCACTATTACAGGCGTGTGTATTTAATTTCGTAGATAAGATGATGGAGTTTCATAACGTCGATATGACACAAGTAATTCCAGAAAATTTTATTACTTTGTCGGTAAGATTGAAATCTTTAGATGAAACGGAAATCAGAGGAAAATATGAAAAACAGGTTGCAGAACGTTTGATTTCAGTAAATAACTCTTTACAACCGTTAATGGAAGAAAATAATAATGCTTTTGCGATTAAAGTGGAGCATTATCATTATGCGACTAAGAAAAGAGAAGAAGCTACAGAGTTCTATCATATAGAAAAAGAAGCTAAAGATGGAGTAAGATTGATTAAAGAAATTAAAAATCCGAATGAAACACATAAATATAATGCAAAAGCCTGCATTAGAGAAATAAACAAACGCCTAAAGAAAGACAAAATTACAATATTGTATAATGGAAAAGAAGCTGAACTAAATAGATATCATTTTCAAAATTTTACAGCGTATTTTGGACTAAAGGAAAATGAGCGAATGTGTTTTACATATCAGATATCTACTCAGCCACAATATAGTTATTCGCAGCAGGCAATTGATTTTATATATGATGAAATAAAAAAGGCTCCAGATACAATACTTGATGATTTGAAACAAAAATTGACAAAGAAATAGTCAACCCCAGGAGCAAAGGATTCTAAGCAATTATATGCCTACTCCCATTTGGGAACCCAGCTTTAATCCATCACAAGTTGACTATTGTTAATAATAACATAATAAAATTATATGTCAAGGCTTTGAAGAAAATTCACTATTAAGAGTATTAAAAATGAAGGAAAGGAAATACAAATTCGGATTTGTAGGGATGAGGAATGAAAAAATTAATTGATATATGCGATATTCAA